>ENA-OQCS01000319-OQCS01000319.1-human-gut-metagenome-genome-assembly--contig:-NODE-319-length-26658-cov-4.505522_pt1 | contig 26658 bp, 33 predicted proteins | sample MGYA00242757_ERZ504575 | MGnify/ENA primary metagenome ERZ504575 (study PRJEB26092, sample SAMD00036297) | human gut metagenome | host: Homo sapiens | study: EMG produced TPA metagenomics assembly of... | reverse complement strand
ACTTTTATCGTGCATATAAGTATATCATAAAGTAAACAGAAATTCACTCTGATACAGTGGTGTTGGAACAAAATAGTTACTGTTCACTCCGTTCACAGTAACGTAGCCAAAATTCATTCCAGATTGCTGCGGCAATGGAATTTGGCTTGTTATGTCTCGGGATTGGCATATTCATCCAAAACACCTCGCGGGACAGTGGCATGTGAACAGTAACACAAAATATTCTCTGAAATTGTCATAAGTCATGATACAGAGAATAAAAAAGCATTTTTATCCATACTATTTTTATGTAACAAAATACAGTATTTCTTAAAAAAGGAGACAACAGACTATGATTTTAAAAGAAAAGGAACGTTCAGTAATCGAAGATCTTCAGACACAAGAGAAAAGCTGTGTGGAAAAGTATGGAAAATACGCAGAACAGGCCAGAGACCCGGAGCTTAAAAATCTTTTCCGGAATATCCAGCAGGAAGAACAGAAGCATTATGAGTCTTTGTCAATGATTCTTTCCGGAAGTGTGCCTGAATGTAACTGTAATGACAGATCAGGCAAAGATTATCAGCCAAAAGCGGTCTATACAGCTATGAGTTCACCGGAAGACAAAGAGCACGATGCGTTTCTTGCAACAGACTGTATTGGTACAGAGAAGCTGGTGTCAGGAACATACAATGATGATGTATTCGTCTTTGGTGACAGTGGCGTACGAAAACTGCTGGCAGATATCCAGATTGAGGAGCAGAATCATGCGGAGATGCTGTATAAGTATAAAACTGTGAATGGAATGGCATAAAAGTCAGAAAAACAGGCAGTCTGTGCAGGATTGCCTGGATACATAACTGGAACATGTTCCAGTTTGACGAAAGAAAGGGCCACTTTTCGGCAACTTATTAATTGTAAGAACAAATGCACAGTGCTATACTTATCTTATTAAATTTATTCCAGATTGCCTGCAGCAATGGAATTTGGTATATGCATGTCAAAACACCTTGCAGGACAGGCATATGAACAGTAACTATTATGTGACTGTGAAAAGTAATAACAGAACAGGAAAAGTAAGTATGGCGAGTATAAGAGATGTAGCGCGCAGAGCAGGCGTAGGGTGGGAACCGTTTCCAGAGTTATAAATGGAAATGGGTATGTATCAGCTGATACAAAAGAAAATTGAAAAAGCAATTGAAGAATTAGAGTATACACCAAATGAACTGGCGAGAAATCTGTTTCGTAATAAAACAGGAATTGTAGGAATACTGGTGCCGGATGTAGATCATCCGTTTTTTTCAAGTTATGTGAGACAGACAGAGGCAGCTTTGTATGAATTGGGTATAAGACTCTGATTTCAAGTACTATAGGAGTCAGCAACAGAGAAGAAGAATTTCTGGATATGCTGGATCGAAATATGGTAGATGGCATTATTGCGGCTCTCATACACTGGAAGGAGAGAAATATCTGAAAAGAAAACATGCTATCATCTCCTTTGACAGAGATTTCGGACCGGAAATCCCGATGATCGGGTCGGATCATGTAACCGGCGGCAGACTGGCAGCGGAGGTTTTGATTCGGAATAAATGTAAAAAAGTACTAAATATATTCGGTGTGTCGCCAAATATTGTGGCAAATGATAAACATACAGTACTGAAAAAAACTCTGGAAAAACAAGGAATTGAAGTGGTAGATCTGATTCTGGAGTGGAACAGGTTTGGCCATGAGGATTACTGGGAAAGTGCCAGAAAGGTAATGGAAACTTTTGATGGAATCGATGGTGTGTTTGGAACTGATCAGCCTGTGCTCAATATTATGCATCTGGCACTGAAAGCAGGAATAAAGATACCGGAAGAGTTAAAAATCGTAACATATGATGGAACGGATATATCCAGACTGGTTTATCCGGAAGCTACCAGCATCAGGCAAAATATAAAGATGCTTGCAGAACTCAGTGCTAATTCTGTAGTTGATCTGATAGAAAACCGAAGACCTGTACCGAATAAGCAGATCATCCTGTAGAATTGTATCAGGGACAGACAACTTATCCTGTAGATACGGCCATATAGACTATTATTTGACCGTTTATGGAGTGTTGTATAAAAAGAAGGGATTTGAGTATCAATAAAAATACACAAAGATCTCTTCTTTTTTTGTCTAATTTAGGGAAAAAGCAATACTATATTGACAAAATCTAATTTACATCATATACTTTATATAAATGAACGGGTACCACATATAAAGTATCAATAACTTATGCTTTATTATGTTTCGGATAGTATTTCATAAAGTCTTCATAATACATGATAAGCTCTGCAGACAGGGGCTTTTTTATTTTAATGTATATGGAACGGGTACCATATCTATTATTTACGAGGATTACTATAAATATGACAAATATCAGAAAGGGGATTTACGTATGTACACAGGGAATTATGAATGTCTGGAATTATTTGTAAAATCGGATGAAGGCAAAAAAGGCAGTGTGCTCCTGAAAAACGTAAAAGAAAGCACAACAGAGACAAAAGAACTGAAACATATCTATGGAAATTGGATCAAATTTCGGTAAGCAGAAATACAGAATATGAAATCTCAACACAGGACTGCACAATAACATTTGCTTATTTAAGTGAATGTGAAAACATTATGGAAAATGGAATCTGTGTGCTGGATACTACAGATAATTATAAAGAGATGAATAAAGAAGAGTTCCTTCGTTTTATAGATACTCCATACAGAGAACAGTATCATTTTTCACCGGTTGTGAACTGGAATAATGATCCGAACGGACTTTGTTGGTTTAAGGGTTATTATCACCTTTTCTATCAGCTGAATCCTTTTGGACAGGAGTGGAATAATATGTACTGGGGACATGCAGCAAGCAAGGATCTGATGCACTGGACACATCTTCCGGTTGCGTTAGAGCCTCAGGAAGAAATCCTGGATAATCTTGCAATCAAAGGTGGTGCTTTCTCCGGAAGCGCACTTCCGATGGGAGACGAGGTATACTTCTATCTCACAAGACATATCGGACCTCAGGATGACGGATGGGACACTGTTCAGTATCAGACAATGACAAAGAGTAGTGATATGATTCATTTTGAGCCGGAAAAAGAGATTATCAGGGAGAAACCGGAAGGTACTAACTATGATTTCCGCGACCCAAAAGCAATTAAGATCGGTGAGAAGTATTATATTGTATTAGGTGCATGTATAGATGAAAAAGGAACATTTCTTCTGTACGAATCTGAAGATGCAGAGAACTGGAAATACAGATGTCCTCTGATTACAGAGGAAACAAAGATCAGAACCATTGAGTGTCCGGACTTTTTCCCATTGGATGATAAATATGTAGCTATGGGCGCATGGATGAGCCATTATGATGAATACGGAAGATTCCAGCAGTGCAGATATTATGTGGGAGACTGGAACGGTGATGCAATGGATGTTCATACACAGCAGTGGGTAGACTTTGGAAGCAACTGCTATGCAGCACAGAGTTTTCAGCATGAAGACCGCAGGATCCTGATTGGTTGGATCAGTGATTTCTATGGAGAGCATATTGCTACAGAGCCGGGAGCTTATGGAAGCATGACTCTGCCAAGAGAACTTCATGTGAAGAATGAACATGTATATACAAAACCTGTAGAGGAAGTTTATACTCTTCTGGGGGATACAGTATATGAAGGCACAGGCAGTGAAATCAAAGTCGGCTCCATTGCAGATAACAGATATTATGCATCTGTATCATTTGAAGAAACAGGAGATTTCAACATTCTTCTTGGTCAGGATGGGGATAAATCCATCAGTCTGACTGCAGAAGGGGGAAAAGTATTCTTTAAAATGGCTGGTGTGAAGAGCGATAAGGTACAGTTTGTTTCTTCTGTGGAGAAATGTAGAAATGCAGAAATTTTTGTAGACGGAAGAACAATTGAGGTATATTTAAATGATGGAGAAGATGCAGGAACCAGACTGTTTTACAATAGCAGCAGCCAGGGAATCTTCTGTCTGAACAGTGATAAAGAAGCGCAGGTTAAAATCTGTGAAATGAAATCCATCTGGAAATAAATCCGCAGAATACAGATATTTGGCTAAGTTACTGAGAACGGAGTGAACAGTAACGATATTTGCTTAAAGCAATGTGCCATATATCTGCCGGCAGTAAAAAAATGGTAACGGTTCCATAAAAATGAAAAAAATAAATAGAAAGAAAGAGGGGGAAAATTGAGAATTCTATTTTCCCTCTCTCTTTTTTGGAAACATATAAAAAATAACGGAATATAGGAAATTTAATATAAATATAGCAAAGAAAAACCCAGATATGATTGTGAAAAATATATAAAAACAGATAACTTATATTGTGAAAATATACGAATTGATGCAAAAACAGGATTTTTAAGTTAAAATATATTGACAAATAAGGCAAGAGAGATTATGATAAAACCATCATATGAAACGGGTTCCACAAAAGGACTAATAAAGCTTTTAACCACAGCAAAATAGCTGTGGTTAAAAAAGGAAATACATGGAACGGGTTTCATAAAAATAACATTTCCCGAACGAGATTAAGGAGATGTAACATCAACAACCAATACATTTTATCAGGAGGAAAGAAACATGAAAAAAAGAATGAGCGTAATTCTGGCACTCACAATGGCGGCAACTACAATGTTCAGTGCAGTACCGGCAATGGCAAAAGATGGTGATGTAGTAAACATTACAATCTGGAGCCCGACAGACAGAGAACAGGTAGAGGCATGGTGGACTGAGAAGATTGCAGAGTGGAATGAAGCAAACCCGAATATCCAGGTTTCACGTGAAGCAATCGACCGTTCCGATTCCTACGCATATGACAACAAGATTGCTACAGCAGTAACATCCAATGACCTTCCGGATATCTTCTATGTAGACGGACCGCAGGTTCCTACTATGCAGCAAACGGAATCAGCATTCCGCTGAATGATTATTTTACAGAGGATGATCTTTCTGATTTCGTTCCTTCATCCATTGCCCAGAATACCTATGACGGACAGTTATATGCAATCGGAGCAACAGAATCTTCCGTAGCATTCTATTACAATAAAGATTACCTCAAAGAGTGCGGTGTTGATACAGATGACCTTGATTCCCGTACATTAGACAACCCGATCACATGGGATGAGATGGCAGAGATCGCTGAAAAGTGTACAACAGATAATTATGTGGGAACACACATTATCATGGATCATGGTGAAGGTCTTCCATATGCATTAGAGCCAATGTATATCTCTGAAGGAAAAGACTACATCAGCGAGGATGGTAAGGAAGCTGACGGATATGTAAACAGCGAAGAAGCAGTAAAAACAACTTCTTACCTTGCAGATCTTATTGCAAAAGGATATGCAAACATTGAGCCGATCACAGATGAGTTCTTAAACGGTGCATGTGCAACAATGCTTGGTGGTTCATGGGAAGTTGCAACTCTGGAAGCAAATGCAGATTTTGACTGGGGTGTAACATACTATCCGGTATCTGAAACAGGTACAGCAGTTTCTCCTTGTGGTGACTGGGCAGCAGCAGTAAGCAAGGACTGTGAGAATCCGGATGCAGCAGGCGAATTCCTTCAGTGGCTGATGAACAGCGAAAATGTAGCAACTTATGCAGATGCAATCGCAAAACCTGCAACACGTAACTCTGCTTATGATGAAGAAGCAATGGCTGATTACAAAGAAGGATCACGTGCACTTATGGTTGAACAGCTGAACAACACAGCAGTTCCGCGTCCAAGAACACCTTCCTATGCAACATTCTCTTCTGCATATGCTGAAGCAATGACAAATATCCTCTCTGATGCAGCTACAAACGGAGAAGTTGATGATGATTATATCCAGTCTGAACTTGATACAGTAGCAGAAACATTCACAGAAGATTACGAAACATACTACGCTGAATAATCAGGATAGAAACCTGGCCGCATCGCTTCTGCGGTGCGGTGCGGCGTTTTAAGTTTGTTAAAAGGGGGAAGGATTATGGCTAAGACGAAGCTGACAGGCAGAAAACGTGACGAGAGAATCACTGCATATGCATTTACTGCTCCGGCAGTTATCCTTCTGATCGCATTTCTGGTTGTACCGATGATCTATACCGTTTACTATTCCGGATTTAAATATCAGATTATGAGACCGGATGCCATAAAGATGATTGGTATTGAAAACTATCAGAAACTGTTCCAGGATAAAAACTTCTGGATGGCTCTGAAAAATACTGTATATTTCACAGTAGTTGTTGTACCTGTACAGTGTATACTGGCACTTGGACTGGCGCTTCTGGTTTCAAAGAAATTCCGCGGAGTCGCAATATTCAGAACAATGTATTTTAGTCCACAGTTAACCTCCATGGTTGTTATCTCTGTTCTGTGGTCAGTACTTTACAATGCAAATCCAAACACTGGTCTTATTAATTCTCTGCTGGTATCACTGGGAATGGATCCTATTAATTTCCTGAGCAATGAGCATACAGCCATGAACTCCATTATCTTCATGTCTGCATGGCAGGGCGCAGGTTATCAGATGATGATTTTCCTGGCAGGTCTTCAGGAATTCCGAAAGATCAGTATGAGGCAGCATCTGTAGATGGTGCAAACAAATGGAATCAGTTCCTGTTTATCACACTTCCGGGACTGAAAGGAACTATAAAATATGTTATTATGATCACTATGATCCAGGCAATGAAGCTGTTCACACAGCCATATATCATGACACAGGCGGACCAAAGAACTCCACCAAAACTCTGGTATATTACATTTATACACAGGGCTTCCAGAAAGGTAACTTTGGTTATGCCTGCTCAATCGCAACTGTATTCTTCGTTATTGTTGTGGCAATGTCACTGTTAATGAAGAAAGTAACTACTGCAACTGATTAAGGAGGACAGGAAAATGAAAAAATCATCAATGAAATTTTCTGCGGCTTTTTCCAAATTTATGTTTTATTTTGGAAATATTGTCATAGGTATTATCTTTGTTTCTCCTCTGATCTGGATGATTTCCGCGTCTCTGAAACCGGAATCTCAGATTTTGCAAATATGAACTCACTGAAAACATTCTTTCCGGTATCGGCTTCTTTTAATAACTATGTAGAAGTATTTGCCAGAATGAATCTTCCTCAGGTATTTAAGAACACCTTGCTTTACATTGCACTCATCCTGTTCTTGATCTGCTTGTAAACTCCATGTGTGGTTATGCGCTTGCGAAATTGAGTTCAAAGGAAAGGGCGCAATCATGAACCTGGTAGTAGCTCTGATGGTACTTCCGATGAAGCAATCATGCTTCCGTTATATATTGAAATGTCACAGCTTGGCTGGGTAAATACACTTGTAGCACTGGTAATTCCTTTTGTAGCAAAATGTTTCTCCATCTATATGTTCCGTCAGTTTTTCTGTGATATTCCAGATGATCTGATCGAGGCGGCTGCAATTGATGGATGTCGTCCGGCAGGAACTTTCTTCAAGATTGTTATGCCAATTTCCAAGACTGTATATGCAACTGTATTTATCCTTGATTTCGTTGCTCACTGGAATGACTTTATGTGGCCATTCCTGGTTATGACCGGTGAAGACAAGCGTACGATTCAGCTTGCAGTTCAGTCCTTCTTCGGAACACAGCCTGTACATTACAGTGCAATCATGGCAGCACTGGTAATCTCTGCAATCCCAATGATCATCATGTTCATCTTCATGCAGAAATATTATGTAGAAGGTATTGCATCTTCCGGTATTAAAGGCTAAGTCAATATATAAAAGTCCTACAATGCGCTTGGATGGCGTTTTGTAGGGCTTTTTTTGTTAATTGAATAGATTAAAGTCTCCTGATGCAATTGCAATATCCGCCTGACTTATGAAAACACTCGGCTTCAAGATAAAATAGTGTAAAAATATGTCAAAATTTCTTATTGAAACTAAAAATATGAATGTTATGATAATGAAGGGATTTTGTTGAAATTGATATTTGTATTTTAATGGGAATTCAATCAAATCAATAGTAAAGCAGATAATTTTATCGGCTGGAATTGTTAAAGAAATATAGAAATGGGGATAAATAGAAATGACTACATCTATGATAAAAGGCAATCCGCTGAAACTGATGTTACAGTTCGCGTTCCTTTACTGTTAGGAAACTTGCTGCAACAGACTTATAATATTATTGATGCTGCGATCGTAGGCCAGATTCTTGGCGCAAAAGCACTGGCAAGTGTAGGAGCCAGCAGCAGTATTCAGTTTCTGGTACTGGGATTCTGCATGGGAAGCTGTACAGGCTTTGGTGTTCCTGTAGCTAAATATTTCGGTGCAGAGAAAATAGAAAAAATGCGGGATTATATCTTTAATGGAACTGTATTATGTGCAGGAATCGCAGTGATCCTGACAGCATTATGCAGTGTTTTATGTCCTCAGATTCTGCATATTTTATCTGTACCAGAGGACATTTATGACAATGCATATAGTTATCTGTTAATCATTTTCCTGGGGATTCCCTTTACGATTTTATATAACTATCTGTCCAGTATTTTGAGGTCAGTGGGAGACAGCAGGACACCGTTTATATTTCTGGCGTTATCTGCTGTTCTGAACATTTTTCTGGATTTATTCTGTATCGTAGTGCTGAAACTTGGATGTGCCGGAGCTGCCATTGCAACCATTTCCGCACAGGCGATCAGTGGAATCTTGTGCCTTATTTTTATTATCCGCAAAATGAAACTTCTGTGGCTCAAGAAAGAAAACAGGACGATAAAAGGGGATGCAGTAAAGGAACTTCTGGCAATGGGAATGCCTACGGGACTTCAGTTCTCCATCACAGCTATCGGAAGTATGGTTATGCAGTCTGCGAACAACGGGCTTGGAAGTACATATGTATCAGCTTTTACTGCAGCAATGAAGATCAAGCAGTTTACCATGTGTCCATTTGATGCTATCGCAACCTCTGCTTCTGTATTCTGCAGCCAAAATCTTGGAGCAGGACAGTCTGACAGGATTAAGAAAGGATTGCGCTGTGGTATTACAGTGGGAGTAGGATATGGTATTGCGGCAGGAATTTTACTGATTTTTGCAGGGCGTACACTTTCTATGCTGTTTGTTGGAAAGAGTGCGGTGGCAGTTCTGGATGCCTCTGCCAAATACCTCAGATGTATGGGATTTTTCTACTGGAGTCTTGGTATTCTCAATGTCGCCCGTATGGTAACTCAAGGACTTGGATATTCAGGCAGAGCCGTTTTCTCCGGCGTAACAGAAATGATCGCCAGAACAGTTGTCTGTCTTGGATTTGTAGGAACTTTTGGCTTCACAGCCATCTGCTTCGCAGACCAGACTGCCTGGATCACAGCAACCTGCTATATTTTTCCGACATGCCTGTGGTGCATCCGAAAGTCTACAAAAATGCTTGCATCTATAGCAGTCCGAGTAAATAATGCATCATAATCCAGCCCATCAGAGTGTGAAATTCTGCGTCATATATCTTCCTTGTCTTTCGCACTCTGCTGAACTGTCTTAAATGCATTATTTATTAGGACTGTTATAATAAAAGTATGACAAAATAAGAAAACAGCTATGCAAGAGCAGCAGATAAAAATATCTGTACTCTTCATAGCTGTTTTTATGTATGGTTTATATATGGTAAAGCTATTGACTATATGGATATCAGGTTAAAAGAGCTTCTGCTCAGATGCTTTTTTATCCGTAAATGGTCCTGCGACAGTTTTGACATCTCTGTGATTTCCAAAGAAATCCTGATTAAAGATAATCGGGCTTCCGTCAGGATTTTCGTATTTCTGCTCCGGTTCGAATGCCATACCAAGTGTTTCAGTTGAGATGATACCGTCGTTTTCTTCTTTGATGATATCATACAGGTTGGTCTTCAGATACCAGCCATCTTCTTTCTCTTCAACAGAGATATCTACAGTGTGTTCTGTATCTGTGACTGCATCTGTTTCTTTTTCCCATGCACGTGCTCCATTGAAATAGAGATTGCCGGATGCCCATACAGGAAGATGATCATAATAGCAGTTGCCTGTTGTTTCAGAACCCATTCCGCAGTAACCTTCGAACTGTCTGTTCCATTCATCAAAGGTTGGATATCCGTTAAATTTGAAAGTTCCTGTGATCACATTGCAGTCATCCCACATATTTCCATTGTTACCCATAAGATCAGCCAGATCCTGCATACAAGGACGGATCGGTTTCTGAACGAAGATGTTGTTGTAGAATCTGTCATCTCCATGAAGGATGGTCATAAATCCTGCAACCTGAGTTCCGTGTTTGGTGTGATATGGAGTATATCTCGGAGATGGAATATCAGGTGCACCGTTGTCTGTACCGATACCAACAGAAACGAAGCCGCCGCAGATCAGGTTATGTACAAGGGCAACACCCTGGGTTGCAATTTTCAGTGCACGGTCAGACAGCAGGATATTGTGGTCGATTAATGTCGGACCATGGGAAACCTCAACGAAGATATCTTCTCCTACGCTTGTGACAGCGTCATCCCCTGCCTCGAAGTCATTAGGAAGAGCATTGTCATGGAAGAGATTTCCTGTAACGCGGGTTCCCTGTGCCTGCCAGTCAAGCCACAGACCACGGGTGCAGTTGTGGATATGGTTGCGGCGGAAAATAACATCGATAGCAGCATGCATTTTGATACCGCCAATCTCTGCTCCTGCCAGATTCTGCTTGTTATTAATGTGGTGGATATGGTTGTCTTCAATAACAGAGAATACGCCTCCAAGATGTCCTACAATACCTGTCTGACCGCAGTCATGGATCTCACATCTGCGCACAATATGGGAACCGATGTGTTCTTTATCCCATCCTTCATAGGAAGCCTGGCAGATGCAGTCGCGTTCTGTCTGAGTTCCGTCTTTGTATTTCCACTTTAACCATTTGTTATCATTTTCAGGCTGCAGATATTTACCAAGAGAAATACCGCTGCATTTGGATTCATAGATTTCACAGTCTTCGATGATCCATCCTTTGGACCAGTGAGGACCGACCATTCCCTCCTGATAAGCGGTAGGGGGAGCCCACTGAGTAGCAGCCTGACTGATGCGGAAACCGGAGAGAGTGATATATCCGACTCCTTCACTTTCTGGATAGAAGCAGTTTCTTCTTACACTGATCTCAACATTTTCTTTATTGGGATCTTTTTCATGGAAGTTTGCATAAATAATTGTCTGATTATTGGCTTCATCCTGTTCAGCATACCATGTATATACAGAGAAATCAGGATCCCATGAGATAGTACTTTTTTGTGGATTTTTAACTTTATCCAGAGTGGTTACTTCATACATGGATTTTTCATTCAGATATACATCTCCTGTATGAGCAATAAATGTAGCGATAAACCAATCTCCGGATACCAGGGTAGTAAATGGGTTATAATCACCGAAGATTCCGTTCGGAATGACTGCTTTCCATACAGTGCCTTCTACATTTTCCCAGTCTTTGACAGCTTCACTTCCTGTAATGTGCGCCTGTCCTTTTATTGCAGAACGGTAGGTGATACGCTTGTCTGCCGTTCCAGCGTGAATCGGATTAACAGCTTCACGGTATAATCCCGGTGCAACGATGACTTCATCTCCCGGAAGTGCCTTTGCAGCGGCCTCCTGAATAGTTTTGAATGGATTTTCTTTTGTTCCGTTTCCGGTCTGGATTACGGATGCATCAACGTAAATAATCATTATAAAAACCTCCCGGCCTTCTGGCCTGAATCCTTCTGTTTGCGGGCGAAATGCCCATAAGATATGTAATCTAGTGTAGCATGTAGATATGCAGCGAAACAATGGAATCCTGTGTCATTTTGTATGAATTTTGTGATGATTCATTACTGTTCACTGAAAACGTCGGATTCGAAAATAAGAGAACGAAAGAATTTCTGGCAAAATCCTGTAAATAGAATAAATCTTGATACTTAAAACTTAAAATAGTGAGTAAATACCGGGCTTTATTTACCAGTAACTTTTACCTGCATATTACATAGATTTTGATGTAAATACTCTGCAGATGATATATTATAAAAAATACAAATATTTTCAGAAAGTGCAGGTTATCATGAATAAAAAGAAATCAAAGAATAAAAAACAGGATAAGCAGAGTGAGAAGCCGGTTCCGAGGAAAAAGGAAGAGGAGCAGACAGAAGGAACTGGTAGAAATTCAGCTCAGAACCCTTGCTATGGATTACTGGTCTGTACTGGAATATCATATATATACTGCCTGGATTTTAAAAATAAAAATCCAGGCAGTTATTTTAATACCAGCGTGTCATTGGCAGATCATTATTGATCCCTTTAGTCATCAGAATCTGGTGCAGATCAATAATTCCGTTATGGAAGGTTGCAGCACATGCTGACAGGTAAAGTTCCCACATACGCAGGAAGGATTCATCAAACATGGTCTTTTCCTTTTCTATATTCTCACGGAAATTCTTTTCCCAGTGGAGCAGAGTTTTATTGTAATGCAGACGCAGATTTTCAATGTCCAGAGTGTGGAAATTGTCCTCTGCCATATGATTCAGGATTTCTCTCAGACTGGGAACAGTTCCGCCTGGAAAGATATATTTCTTGATCCATGGATCACCCGGATGTTCTTTCAGTGCACTGATAAAATGAAGCAGGAATAATCCGCCCGGTTTCAGAACTTTCTCTACACAGTCAAGGAAGAGCTGATAATTGTCACGGCCAACATGTTCCAGCATTCCCACACTGACTACCCGGTCAACTGATAGTTATGTTTCGGCAGATCACGGTAATCCATCAGTTCCACTGTAAGATAATCTTCCAGGCCCTGATCTTTGATACGCTTCTGGAATTCTGTATATTGTTCGTGGCTTAAAGTGATTCCTGTACCATGTACTTTGTATTTTTTGGCAGCCTCAATCAGCAGAAAACCCCATCCGCAGCCGATATCAAGAAGACTCATACCTTCTTCCAGGTGTAATTTTTTCAGAATATAATCTACTTTATTAACCTGTGCCTGATATAAAGAGTCATCGTCATGAATGAAGTAGCCACAGGAATAACTCATGGTTTCGTCCAGCCATAATTTATAAAAATCATTTCCGATATCATAGTGGCTGGTGACTTCCTTTTCCTGATTTTTTTTGGATGTAGAACTGAACATGATCTTTTTCAGAGCAGATTCATTGGTAGAAAATTTGCTCATCTGTCCCAGAAAATGATCCAGTGCCTCGTAAAGATTTCCTTCAATATCCAGATCTCCCCGCATATAAGCCTCGCCTAATGCCAGGGAAGTGCTTTTTAGCAGCTCGGCCAGAGGAATTGTTTCCTTAAAATTTACTGTAAATGTGGGTTCTCCCTCTCCGATTGGATATTCGGAATTCTTGAACTTTACCAGAAATGGATAGTCCGTAAAGCGTTCAAGGAATTGCACCATTGCTTTTTCTTCAGCCTTTTCTCCTAATGTTTCAAACATAATATACCTCCTTTAACACAAAACTATGATACACCTTTGGGGGCGCTTATCGTCAAGGGGAGAATTAAACAAAGATATCTGGGAAATTGGTCAGACTTGTAGCAGAATAATGGAAATAGAAGAAGAAACAAAAAGTTCACAAAAAACATCTTGACCATCAAAGAAACACAAGTTATAATCCCCTATATAAAAATTTTCGTGCAAAGAGCAGACAATGGGTCTGAGAAAGAATACCATTGTCTGCTCTTTTTGCGTACTACGAAGATTTTGTTACTGTTCACACACCACTATCCCGCGAGGTGTTTTGGCTACGTTACGGAGAACGGAGTGAACAGTAACAGATTTTTGCATATTATAATCCGCACAATTCGAGAGGAGGAATATCATGAGGCTGAATCCCAAAGAACAGGAAAAATTAATGCTTCATATGGCAGGAAATCTTGCAAAAGAGAGAAAGGAAAGAGGTCTGAAACTGAATTACGTGGAGGCACTTGCGTATATCAGTTCTGAACTCCTGGAGCTTGCAAGAGATGGTAAAACAGTAGTAGAGCTGATGCAGCTTGGAACCAAGATTCTTACAAAGGATGACGTAATGGACGGTGTTGCTGATATGATCGGTGAAGTCAGGTAGAGGCAACATTCCCGGATGGAACCAAGCTTGTGACAGTACATAATCCAATTCAGTAAGGAGGAGAATGAGCATGAAGATCGGTGAAATTATGGCCGCAGATCGTGAGATCACACTTAATGAAGGCAAGAAAACAGTGACAGTAACAGTGGCAAACAAAGGCGACAGACCGGTTCAGGTCGGTTCTCATTTTCACTTCTTTGAAGTAAATAAATGCCTTTCTTTTGACAGGGAAAAAGCCTATGGATATCATCTGGACATTCCTTCAGGAACATCTGTAAGATTTGAGCCGGGTGAAGAAAAAGAGGTTCAGCTTACAGAAATGGGCGGCAGACAGAGAGTATTCGGACTGAATGACCTTACCCGCGCCCAGGCAACTGACGATACAAAAGCAGCATCCATGGAAACTGCGAAATTAAAAGGATTTCTGTAAGGAGGGACAATAATGAGTACAAAAATTCCGGAAGCAAATATGCGGCAATGTATGGCCCGACTACAGGAGATAAGGTACGTCTGGCAGATACAAGCCTTGTGATCGAGGTAGAAAAAGATTATACAACCTATGGAGACGAAGTAAAGTTCGGCGGCGGCAAGACAATCCGTGACGGTATGGGACAGTCTGTAAAAACCTGCAGCAAAGACGGAGATCTGGATCTGGTAATTACCAATGCATTGATCGTAGACTCTACAGGAATCGTAAAAGCAGATATCGGTATCAAAGACGGCAAGATCGCAGGAATCGGTAAAGCCGGAAATCCGGACATCATGGATGGCGTCACACCTGGAATGACAGTGGGTGCATCTACAGAAGCACTTGCAGGAGAGGGAATGATCGTAACTGCAGGTGGAATTGATACCCATATCCATTTCATCAGCCCACAGCAGATCGACTGTGCATTATACAGTGGTGTAACTACTATGATCGGAGGTGGTACAGGCCCTGCAGACGGTACAAACGCAACTACCTGTACACCTGGACCATGGAACTTAAAAATGATGTTAAAGGCAGCCGAGGAATACCCGATGAACTTAGGTTTCCTTGGAAAAGGTAACTGTTCAGACGAAGCTCCTCTCATTGAGCAGGTTAAGGCCGGAGCTATGGGACTGAAGATTCATGAGGACTGGGGTGCAACACCTGCAGTTATCAATCACTGTCTGAATGTGGCAGATGAATATGATGTACAGGTTGCCATCCATACAGACACATTAAATGAAGGTGGATGTGTGGAAGATACACTTGCAGCCATCGGCGGCAGAACTATCCATACTTATCATACAGAGGGTGCAGGCGGTGGACATGCACCGGATATCATCCGCGCAGCAGCAGCTCCGAACGTACTGCCATCCTCCACAAACCCTACAATGCCATATACAGTAAACACTTTGGATGAGCATCTGGATATGCTGATGGTCTGCCATCACCTTGACAAGAGAATTCCGGAAGATGTAGCATTTGCAGATTCCCGAATCCGTCCTGAGACAATTGCAGCAGAGGATGTTCTTCATGATATGGGTATCTTCAGTATGATGAGCTCTGACTCTCAGGCTATGGGACGTGTAGGTGAGGTTATCACACGTACCTGGCAGACAGCAAGCAAGATGAAAGATGAGAGAGGTGCACTTCCGGAAGATGCAGGACATGACAATGACAACTTCCGTGTAAAACGTTATATCTCCAAATATACCATTAATCCAGCAATCACACACGGTATTTCCCAGTATGTGGGCTCTGTGGAAGAAGGTAAATTCGCAGACCTCGTTCTCTGGAATCCTGTATTCTTTGGTGCAAAACCGGATATCATCATCAAAGGCGGTATGATCATTGCATCTAAGATGGGCGATGCAAATGCATCCATTCCGACTACACAGCCGGTTCTCTATCAGCCAATGTTTGCAGCTCATGGAAAAGCTAAGAACGAAGCTTGCCTGACCTTTGTATCCCAGGCTGCCATGGATGAGAATGTAAAAGAGAAATACGGTCTTGAGAAAACTGTAGTACCTGTAAAGGGATGCAGAAATATCAGCAAAAAAGACATGGTATTTAACGACAGAACACCGGAACTGACCGTAGATCCGGAGACATATAAGGTCACTGTTGACGGTGAAGAGATCACTTCCAAACCGGCAGAGAAACTTCCGCTGACACAGCTTTACAGTCTGTTCTAAAAACTCTGAATAGTTACAATCTGGTTATCTGATCATAAAAATGATATTCGCAGGACTGTTATTTATGAAGTTTTGTGAGAACTTTTATAAGAACTTACCAAACAATATAATGACAGTCCTGTCAGATTTAACAGAAAAATATACTGAAAAAGCAGGAGAGGAGAGAATATTATGTTAGGAGTTTGTCTTTTATTCGTAGGAATCGTACTGATCAACAATGGTATGTGTTCTTTATATAATGTAGACGGAAAATCAACCGCCATCATGAACATCTTTACAGGTGGTCTTTCTTTATTTATTAACTTTGTCAATCTGGTGCAGGGCAATTATTATGCAGCAGGAACAGGATTACTGTTCTGCTTTACCTATCTTTTCGTAGCCCTGAGTAAATTCCTGAAAGCAAGCCCGATTCCATTTGCATGGTTTTCTACTTTTGTAGCCATCAATGCGGTGATCTTCGGTACAATCGAGGGATTTACAGGAAGCACTGCACTGGGAATCACACCGGATCTGCGTTGGGCAGCAATCTGGTATTTGTGGGCAATTCTCTGGGGAACTGCTTCGTAGAAGACATCTGCGGAAAGAAACTGGGAAAATTCGTTCCATATCTTCAGGTATTTGAAGGAATCGTAACTGCATGGGTTCCTGGAGTTATGATGTTACTTCAGATTTGGTAAAAAATAAATCTGATAAGAAATTTTTATCGGATTCAGGAGGTCGAAAATAATGCTGTGTGAACAGGTTTTAGGAAAGCTTCATGACTTTGATACTACAGGAAAAACAATAGAATATGTAGATATTGAATGGCACGAAGCATTTAAGAAAATACATAAAAAAATAACAGACAAAGGAACAGAAGTGGGAATCCGCATGGACGATTCCATTCTCGCCAGAGGTCTGTATCAGGATGATGTGATCTACGCAGATGATGAGAAGCTTGTAGTGGTAAATACACCGCCATGCGAAGTTATCCGTGTTTCTCTGACTCCTGGACATGAGAAAATGTCTGCAAAGGTCTGCTACGAAATCGGCAACAGACACGCACCGCTTTTCTGGGGAGAGAATGATACGTTTATCACGATCTATAACGAGCCAATGCTTGTTATGCTTCAGAAAATCCATGGAGTTCAGGCGGAGAAAGAAGTGCTGAAGCTGGACTTTGACAGGAGAATTTCTGCAAGTATTCATAATCATCATCATTAATAACAACGGAGGTTCTTCATGTCAGAAAAACAGTTCTATCTTCTACAGGTAAATGATGCGCTGTTTCCCATCGGAGGATATTCCCACTCCCAGGGTCTTGAGACTTATATTCAGCGTGGAATTGTCCACGATGCAGACACAGCCAGAGAGTATATTACTCACAAAATCAAATGGAATCTTGCATATACAGAACTTCTGGCAGCCAGACTTGCATACGAAGCAGCAGAGAAAAAAGACCTGCAGGAACTTCTGTACCTGGAAGAACTTCTGGAAGCATCCAGAATTCCTATGGAACAGAGAGAAGCCGCCAGAAAAATGGGTTCCCGTTTTGCAAAGACTATTGAAAAGCTTGGACTCTCTATCAGTGAAGCAGGGATTTTCAGAGAATATCTAGATGCAAGAAAAGGAAAAGCAGTAAATCATTGCTGTATTTACGGAGTTTTTTGTGCGGAAATGCAGATTCCTCTGGAAGAAGCGTTGACGCATTATCTATACGCACAGACATCTGCAATCGTCACCAACTGCGTAAAAACAATCCCCCTCAGCCAGACATCCGGGCAGCAGCTTCTGAGTGGATGCTATGGGGAATTTGATGAGATATTAAAGGATGTCATGAACAGAAGCGAGGAGTACTTATGTCTCTCTGCTCCTGGATTTGATATCAGAGGAATCCAGCACGAGAAGCTGTATTCCAGATTATATATGTCGTAAGAAAGAAAAGAGGAAATCGGTATGTCATACGTAAAAATCGGAGTTGCCGGACCTGTGGGTTCCGGAAAAACAGCACTTATTGAAGCACTGTCAAGAAAGATGGCAAAGGATTACAGCATTGGTGTCATCACAAATGATATCTACACAAAAGAAGACGCCCAGTTCCTTGCAAAGAACAGCGTTCTTCCTGTAGAGAGGATCATTGGTGTAGAGACAGGCGGATGCCCTCACACAGCCATCCGTGAAGATGCTTCAATGAATCTGGAAGCAGTAGATGAGATGATGGAACGCTTCCCTGATATTGAACTTCTTTTCATTGAAAGCGGCGGAGATAACCTGTCTGCAACATTCAGTCCGGAGCTGGTAGATGCAACCATCTTCGTTATTGATGTAGCAGAAGGAGATAAGATTCCGCGTAAAGGCGGTCCTGGAATCACACGTTCTGATCTTCTTGTAATTAATAAGATAGACCTGGCTCCATATGTAGGTGCAAGTTTGGAAGTAATGGAAAGAGACTCCAAAAAATGCGTGGTGACAGACCATTCCAGTTTACAAATATCCGCGGAGATGAGAACGTAGATAAGTGGTAGAGTGGATCAAGAAAAACGTACTTCTGGAAGGAATGTAAAGGAAAATGCCTATGGATAACAAATTCGGAAAGATATCCCGTATCAGCGCCTGCGCAGCCTTAAAAGACGGCAAGACCATTCTCGAAGATCTGTCTTTCACAGCACCATACAAGATTATGATGCCCTTCGAAAAAGAAAACGGTGGGATCCAGATCATGCCTCTCTGTGCTTCCGCCGGAATTATGGCAGGTGATTCCCAGGAATTTTCCTACCATGTAAAGGAAGGTGCAGATCTGGAAGTCCTGTCCCAGTCCTTTGAGAAAATCCACAAAATGGACGAAGCTCAGCCGCCCGAACCATTGAAGTGCAGGTAGACAAAAACGCCAAATTATATTACTATCCACAGCCGGTGATTCCTTTCGCACAGTCAGCCTTTGACAGCAAAATGACTATCCATCTGGAAGACGCAACCTCCCGTTTATTCCTGCTGGAGATTATCTCCTGCGGCCGAAATGCACACGATGAACGCTTTCAGTACCGCAGATTCTCTTCAAAAGTCCTGCTGTACAGAGGGGACAAACTCATCTATCGCGACAACACCCGCTACGAACCGGACAAAATGCCCATGGAAGGAATCGGAATGTACGAGGGCTACACACATATGGCAAACCTGTTTCTCTCTAAAATCTGCAGCAGAGATGGTGAAAACTGTAGTCAGGAATCCGGAACTGTCAAAACGGCAGATTCAGCAATCAATCTGGAACTTCAGGAAAAAATCTGGCAGATCCTTGACGAAGATTCAGAAATAGATGGCGGAGTTACCCGTCTCACAACCGGAGATCTGGCATTGAGAATCTTCGGTCATCGTGCTCAGAAACTGCAGCAGGTAGCGGAAAAAATCAAAAAATATACGAAAATAAACGGACATAAAAGTGGCGGGGTTTCCCGTCACTTTGTTATGTTGCCTGGAACAAAGTGAACAGGAAAAAAATATTATGAAATTTGTAAACAGAATAATAGTTGCTATTTTAAGTAGGACATTTTATAATAAAAATGACAGCTAAGAGATAAAATGATAAGAGGAAAAAATATGGCAACTATTAAAGATATTGCAAATGCGGCAGGCGTATCGGTTGCAACGGTATCGCATGTTGTTAATAATACACGTTTTGTCAGTCCTGAATTACGTAAACGAGTTGAAGAAGCGATTGCAAATGCAGAAACTCCTCCAAATTTTGTAGTAAAAAAGAAAATGCAGGAAAAAGAGCGGAAAAAAAATAAGATGCTGATGGAGGAGCAGAAAGCAATTTCAGCAGATGCAGGACCGGAGTTTTATCTCTATCTTACATCATCTCCTTTTGCCCACTTTGACAGTTCTGTTGAGCAGGAATTACGTAAACTGGCAGGGGAGCAGGGATGTGAACTGGTTCGTGTAAGTATAGAAAGTGAAGGAATGCTGGAGTTTTTAACCTGCAGTTTGATTAATTCCTCAAAAATGAAGGGGATTTTTGTTACTGCTTCTGTAGCAACGGAAAAACTTAGTGAAATACTTAATTCGGTTTCTGTGCCTGTTGTGATCATTGGAAACAGCATTCCGGGTGTGGCGTGTGACAGGGTAAGCACTGCGAATGAAGAGGGTGCTTATAAGGCGACTATGCATCTGATCCGTTCGGGACATGAAAATATTGCGATTTTGTGCGGCAGTGAAGATAGGGAATTTATCGTGAGCGGATTGAAGGGTATAAACGGGCATTGAGAGATTAATCAGATTCCGATTCAGGATCAATATATTGTTGATGATCTGAAAGGTAAAGCATCTGTAAAGATTGCCCTGGATAAGCTCTTGAATGATGTACACCAGCCATCTGCTATTTTTGTGGCTAATCTGGATACCATATATCATGTTTATAATTATATTTCCGAGCATGAAATTGAGTGCCCAAAAGATATTTCCGTTGTGTGCTTTAATGATTTTTCCTGGGCAACCCTGATAAATCCACCTACTACTACTGTGAAACAGGATGTAGATCAGATTTGTAAAGAGGCCTTTTCGTGTATTCAGGATAGAATTAAAGAAATTCAAACGCAGTCAGAAAAAAAGTGAAGCGAAGACTATTTTGCTTCCCACTCAGCTTTGCGTCAGACGTTCTACCAGCGGGATTGGAAGAGGACCTTTGGTGAAGGGCAGGAGATATATCAGATTTAGTGTTGACAGAAGAAGAGCAGGAAGAATGTCAGAGACATACTTTTACTGCGGCAATGTCTTTTCATTATTCAGGAAAATCCCATTCTCTGCTTCTGGAAGAGGGAATCCGCAATATATTTGATAAATTCAATATTCAGATTATTGCAGTTGTAGATGCTCATTTTGATCCGGAATTGCAGTCAAAGCAGCTCAGAAGCCTTAAGCTTCTGGAACCGGATATCTTGATCTCAATTCCAACAGACACAAAAATCACATCACAGGCATACCATGAGATTGCAAGTGGAAAAACAAAAATGATATTTATGTCTAATATACCAAATGGTTTCAAGGCGAATGATTATGTAAGCTGTATTTCTGTTAATGAGCGTTCTCACGGAAGAAATATTGGCCGGGGACTTGGTGAAAATTTAAGAAAAATGCATTTGACAAATGTGGCATGATGAAACATCAGTCAGAAGATTTCTATGCCACCAGACAAAGAGACAGTGCTGCAGAGCAGATTATTGTGGAAGAATTTCCGGAATTAAAGATCTGTGATACGAAAACCTTTGTTAAGGCAGAAGAAACATATGAATTAACAAAACAAATGTTAGAGGAATATCCTCAGATCGAGGGAATTTATGTTTCCTGGGATGCACCGGCAAAATATGTATTGAATGCCTGACAGATATGGGGAGAGAAGATGTCATTGTATCAACCGGTGACCTGGAATATAACATTGCATTAAATCTGGCTAAGGGCGGAATGGTAAAAGCGATCAGTGCACAGATGCCATATGAGCAGGGAGAGGCAGTTGCGACTGTTGCAGTGAAAGCTCTCCTGGATGAAGTGGTGCCATCCTATATTGGTGTGGAACCAGTGTATGTGGATCGTTATAATCTGCAGAAAGTATGGCAGAAGTCATATAAAGAGCCTTTGCCTGAAGAGATTAAACAGGCTTTAAACTGGACTTGCCTGAATGAAATATAGAAAAATATAAGACGATTATAGAAAAATAGAAACAGGATCGACTTCTATTAGATATGTGAAAATAGAATGTCAGATCCTGTTTTTTTTATTTGTGAGAAAAATATAGTTAAATATAGAAAAATAAACAAAAACAAAAGGGGATAAATGTGAAAAGTGCCGAAGTGAATGATAATGCCAACCTTATGATTGACAGCAAATAGAATAAATGATATAGTAAAGCTACAATAATTACGTAAATTTAACCAATCAGAAAAATTTAGAAAAATGAAAGGTATAGGGTGCAGAAATGAAAATTGGGTATATGACAAATGCTTTTGGACACTTGTTGGTGCCGGCGGTGGAGTAACTAGTGTGAAGGATATTCGTTACGTAACAATGACAGATGATGAGGCTACATTAGAGCAGATTACCAAGATTGGATTTAAGAGTATCGAAGTTCTGGAAGGCAATCTTACAAATTATGCGGATGATCCACAGGTGTTAATTGATATGCTGGCCAAATACGGTGCGGATATGATGAGTGTTTGTGTAGGAAGCAAATTTCATTTATCAGGACGCATTGGAAGACGAAATGGTTCACTTAAGAGCAGTTGCTGAAATGGCAGCAAAGGTTGGCGTCAAATACTTTGTAATCTGTGGTGGTGCTATCAGAGGAAAAGGAATCCAGCCGGTGATGTGGAACTTCTCGCAAAAGGCCTTTCAAAAGCAATGGAAATTACAGAAGAGTATGGACTTGTAGCATGTTTCCATCCTCATCTTGGATCTATCGCTGAGAAACCGGAAGAGATCGATGCACTCTTTGCAGCATCTGATATCAAGGTTTGTCCGGACCTGGCACACTTAAAAGCCGGCGGTTATGATCCGTTAACCTTTATCAAAAAATACTATGACAGAATTGCTTTCATTCATTTGAAAGATCTCCATGATAATGGTACATTTGCACCTCTTGGAACAGGAAATGTTGATAACAAAGGTGTCATCGAATATGTAAAGAGCAAAGGCTATGATGGAGACTGGTTAGTAGAATGTGATGCATGGCCAAATGATCCGGTTGCGGATTGTAAACAGTCTTATGAATACTTAAAAGGTTTATTATTTTAAATTTTAATTATTAATTGGGGGATAGCAAAATGAGAAAAAAAATAGTAGGAATGCTTACAACAGCCACTTTATTAACAATGGCATTAGCAGGGAATGTACAGGCTGCAGAAATTCGTTCTGTGGGACCGGATGGTGAAGCGGCAGTAGATGCCTCCACTATTGAACTGACAGATGATCAGATCGCACAGATCAAAGAAGGCGGATATACAGCTGCAATCTGTCTGCACTATGGCGGAAACGACTGGTCAACTTCTCAGCAGAAGGGACTGGAAGATACTTTTGGAGAACTTGGTATTGAAATTGTGGCTGTAACAGATGCTAACTTCTCAGCAGAAACACAGGTATCTAATATTGAAACAGTTATGGCAAAAAAACCTGATATTCTCGTTTCAATTCCTACAGATGCTACTGCAACAGCAGATGCTTACAAACAGGCAGCAGCAGCTGGTATTAAAATTGTTTTCATGGATCAGAGAGCTAATGGTCTGGAAGCAGGAAAAAGACTATGTAAGCGTTGTATCTGCAGATAACTATGGTAATGGATATGCATCAGGAACTGTTCTTGGAGATGCTTTAGGCGGAAAAGGAAAAGTTGCAATGGTTTACTATGATGCAAACTTTGCTCCTACAAACCAGCGTGATGAAGGTTTCCGCGATGCAATGAAAATTATCCGGATATTGAAATTGTAACAGAGCAGGGCTTCACAGATGAATCCGGCTGTGCTGAACAGGGAGATGCTATTCTTACACAGTTCCCGAACATTGATGGTATTTATGCAAGCTGGGATGTGCCTATGGAAGGTGTTCTTTCCGCTGTAAGAGCAGCTGGTATGGAAGGAAAAGTTACTCTGGCATGTAATGACCTTGGTAATAACGTAGCGCGTGAGATCGCATCCGGAAATATTGCAGGTGGTGGTGCTCAGATGCCATATGATCAGGGTGTTGCAGAGGCAAAATTGGCAGCATTGGCACTTCTTGGCGAAGAAACACCTTCTTATGTAGCTGTTCCTGCTGAAACAGTTACTCATGAGAATGTACTGGAAGCATATACAGATGTATATCATGTTGAAACACCAGACTGGTTAAAAGAAGCTTATGTAGAGTAAGACAATTGCAAATAATAGATAGGGGAACAAAATGAGCCAAAGCATTTTAAAAATGGAGCAGATTGTAAAATCTTTTGGTGCAGTAAACGTATTAAAAGGCGTTGATTTTGATCTTGCAAAAGGTGAAGTGCATGCTCTTGTTGGCGGTAATGGAGCCGGAAAATCCACTCTGATGAAGATTATGACCGGTGTTTACACAAAAGACAGTGGAAAAGTCATCATAAAGGGTGAAGAAAAAGAAATTAAAAGCACAAATGATGCAAAAGAAAATGGAATCGCTATGATTTTCCAGGAGATGTCCCTGGTTCCGAGCCTGACGATCGCAGAAAATATATTTCTGGGATATGAGCTGAAAAAGCATGGTATGCGAGATGTTAAATTGATAAAACAGGAAACAGAGAAGTTTAAAACGATTAGGTCTGGATTTAGATCCGGGTACACCGGTTTCAGAACTGAGTGTTGGTTTGTGTCAGATGGTAGAAATTGCCAAAGCCGTTTCCAAGAATGCATCTATTTGGTTTTGATGAGCCATCTGCAGCTTTATCTGATTCAGAAACGGAGTTCTTATTTAAGATGATCCGTCAGCTGAAAGAAGAAGGCGTATCCATGGTTTATATTTCTCACAGAATGAACGAAATACTTGAAATATGTGACAGAGTAACAGTTATTCGAGATGGGAAAAAGGTAATTACAGAAAAAGTAGAAAATCTGACAATGGAAGAAATCGTAGCTCAAATGATGGGAAATGAAGCAAAAGAAACAAAGTTTGAGTATGTTCCCAGAGAGTATGATTGCAACGCAGAGGATCTTCTTACTGTAAAACATTTAAAAATTAATGACAAAATCGATGATATCAACTTTAGCATCAAACCCGGCCAGATTCTTGGTCTGGCCGGTCTGATGGGAGCCGGCAGAACGGAAATCATGGAACTCTGTTTGGTCTTAGAAAGGCTGTAAGTGGAAGTATTGAACTGGAAGGTAAAAAAGTTGAAATCAAAAATCCTTCCGATGCAGTAGCCTGTGGTTTTGCACTGGTTCCGGAAGACAGAAGAAAAGAAGGATTGGTACTTTCGCATACCATTAAAGAAAATGCTATTCTTCCGATTTCTGCCCAGTTGGTAAAAAATGGGATATTTAATGATGATAAGGCAGCACATGATATCGTTGAAAAAATATCCAGGATCTGGGAGTTGTAGCCGACAATATTGAATCAGGAGATCAGGCTGCTCTCAGGTGGAAACCAGCAGAAGATTGTTATTGCAAAATGGTTAAATTCCAATCCTAAAATTTTATGTTTGATGAGCCTACAGCAGGTGTTGATATCGTTGCGAAAGGTGAGATCATATCTATTATCAGAGAGTTTGCGGATAAGGGTGGCGCAGTAATTTTTGCTTCATCAGAATTAGCAGAAATGATGCAATCTGTGATGACATCATAACAATTTTTGATGGAAAGATCACAGGAAGAATAGGCCGCAAAGAACTTATGAAAGAGGAGGAACTGCAACATGCAATCCAGAGGAAATAATAAAAAAATACAGATGAGCAAATATATGGTGTATATCGTTCTGGCAGTTGTATTTGTATTCTTCGCAATTACATTAAGAGATAACGGTTTCGCCAGCACACAAGAACCTTTTAAACATTTTTAAGACAGACAGCTATGATCTCAATTATGTCAGTAGCCGGTGTGTTTGTGTTAAGTGCAGGCCAGATTGACCTGACAGTTGGTTCTAACACAGCAATGAGTGCCATGTTAGTGGCTCTGGTTTTAAAGTCTACCAACAATATTTTCCTTGCTCTTATTGTTGCCTGATTTTGGTGTCGCAGTAGGTGTCATTAATGGTTTGCTTGTGACCAGATTAGGACTTCCTGCTTTCCTTGCTACTTTGGGGAATGATGCAGGTGATCCGAGGTGCAGCAATGTGGATTACAAATACAGAGGCAGTGCCGATTCAAATACAGTATTTAATACTATATTCGGTATCAGGATTTGTGGACTGTTTCTGTTCTGATCCTTGGACTATTTTATTCTACATTTAGGTTATATACTTTCAACAGAACACCATTTGGAAAACATACTCTGGCAACAGGTGGAAATCAGATGGCTGCTCAGTATTCAGGAATAAAAGTACAGAGAATCAAGCTGTATGTCTTTATGTTATCCGGAGCACTTTCTGCTTTTGCAGGTGTTCTGTATGCAGGACGTATGCAGTCAGGAAGATATTCCTTTGGTGACGGTGACGAAATGTCTGTAATCGCATCGGTTGTTCTCGGTGGAGCATCTATGGCAGGTGGAAGTGGTTCTATGATTGGAGCTCTTGCAGGATCTATTCTTATGGGAATGATCAGCAATGCTTTGATTCTTGCAAACCTCTCATCTGCACAGCAGAAGATGGTAAATGGTTTTATTATCATTGCAGCAGTTGCACTTAGCAACCTGGCGCAGAGAAAGAAATCAAATTAATTAAAGAAGATTTATAAAAGTAAAAAGACAGTTTTCCAATTTGAAATGGATGAATTTGAGGATAAAACGGAGGAAATTGGCATGAAAGAATTAGAATTAAAA
>ENA-OQCS01000318-OQCS01000318.1-human-gut-metagenome-genome-assembly--contig:-NODE-318-length-26686-cov-2.547686_pt1 | contig 26686 bp, 39 predicted proteins | sample MGYA00242757_ERZ504575 | MGnify/ENA primary metagenome ERZ504575 (study PRJEB26092, sample SAMD00036297) | human gut metagenome | host: Homo sapiens | study: EMG produced TPA metagenomics assembly of... | reverse complement strand
TGTGATGCTCTTTTACATAAAGCACCAGCTTGTCCAGCACAGAACCAGCACCGACAAAAGCAAATACAACCTCTCGACCATCGGCAGTCTTAGTGCCCGGTTTGATTCTCTCCACAACCTTGATCAGATTTTCAAGGTCGTAGTACAGACCAATGTTGCCGGAATACATATGACAAATTGCCATCCAAACCGTATTTTTTCTTGAAGGCAAGAACCTTTTCATTATTCTCATCCAACGGATAAATTTCGTTTTCATCAATCCAGTTGTTGATCATAACGGTTTTCGGGACTTTCTTACCCTTGAAGCGATTTTCTACCGTTTCCACCAAATCGCGACCGACTGTAATTACAAGGTCACTGCGCTTGCAGCTGAACTTGTCGAACCACATCATGGCATCAGTGATAATCTTGCTCTTGGTATAGCCAACAGCCAATACCTGCTCTGGGTTAAAATCCTGAATGTTATAAATGTACTTGGCGTGTTTCACCCATTTACCCCAAACGCCCAACAGGCCGCCGAGGATCGGAGGCTGGGAAATGGAAAACACATAATCCATCTTTCCAACCTTGAAGGTTGCCCCCATTGCCCCAAAGAAATAGGAGACAATGTTCTTCACACGGCTCTTCTTATTGGTCTTGCTGAACTCCGGCACACGGATTCTCAGCACTTTCACGCCGTTGATTTCTTCTTCGTAATATTTCTGTGTCTTATATTTATCTTCAATAGTTCCCAAGTAACTCGGCACCACGCAGATGACTGTTATGTCGAATTTATCCAGCATACCCTCCGCCAGTTCACGGAGGATCTGCCCCGTTGACGCAGTATCTGGAACATAGTAATGAGCATAGATCAGGAGTTTTTTCTTATTTGACATTTCGCTATATTCCTCTCACAAGTTTTTATATCTAACCGCCGATGCAGAACACCGGCGGGCTTTATCTATATCAAGCAGTGTGTTCATCACACTGTAGTTATCATTTTTCTCACAGTGATCATCTTTTTTTTTCGACCGTCACTGAATCTTTTATGTAGACCTATCATGGTCTACTCGCCCAATTTGCTTCAACTGAAACTTTATGGTAGACACCTTCATACCAGCTCACCAACAAAGTGTCCGGTCTTATTGTCATAACTCGCTGTCGCACTTCTCCATTTTTCAAAGTGCTGACCCTTATTGTCATGACCTTCACATCAACTTACTTTGTTAAAATTGTACAAGTTCATACTGTTTCTTTGTTGCAACATGAACAATCATCTACCACCCTCTACCTCTAATTCCCCAGAAAAATGCAGTTATCATGTCCTTCTTCCGTCTGCAATAAACTTTTCCAGAAAAATAGATTTTGGGCTTTTCAGCACTTTCAACCTCCACCTCTAATTCTTCGGAAAAATGAAGGTATCATGTCCGTCCCTTGCTCCGCAATAAAACAGGCTCGCAGTAGGGGTATTTTGCATGAGTTTTATACGCCACCGTAGACCATCATGCCGCCACTGAAAGTTGAGGTAGACATTCAAAGGCTTGTAATCCTTGCAGTCCGGCTACCAAGGCTCTGTGCCCTGACTGTCAAACACATAATCCGTGCTGATGTAGGTCATTTTGCAGTCCAGTTTCTTGCAGACATCTGCAATGTTCTGAGTGCCGCCAGCATTGATGGCACGGACTTTTGTGACTTATGGCCTATTAAAACAGCATTTAGCCTTAGTCCAATAATATCATGTACATTCTAGCTTATTTGCTCCAGTTTGTAAACATTATGAAGCAACTTTCTTCACAGAAATGTCGAACTTTTTCCTATTTGTTTCTTTTATCATTACCATTGCTTTACATAATCTCTATTCGCACAAAAAGGATTAGCAACCTTCGAAAATGACACGTTCCTAATCCCTTTTATTTTCCTATCCTATTCCATTTCTTTCCTTCTCAAAATATCAAACCTATCCAATTCCACACCAAGATCAATCCACAATTTCTGCTTCGGATGCGGCGCACTCTCCATCTGGTTCCCTTCATCATCCCAGATCCCCTTCACCGTAACGCAGACATTCTCCCCATCTGGTTTCATCACTTCAATCTCTTCCCCAACCGAAAACTTATTTCTCTGCTCAATCGCATATCTGCTTTTTTCATTCTTCTCCCCAACAATCCCCAGATACGTATACTCCTTCACATACGTATTACTATCATAAATCTGGCTCTCATGATCCGGCTTCCCATAGAAAAATCCCGTAGTAAACTGCCTGTACGTACAGTTCGAGATCTGATCCCGATACCACTCCATATTCTCCTCATACTTCTTAGGGCTCTCCAGATAATCATCAATTGCCTTCCGATACGTCCTTGCCACCGTCGCCACATACAGCGCCGTCTTCATTCTTCCTTCAATCTTATAACTGTCAATCCCCGCATCCAGCAAATCCGGGATATGCTCAATCATACAAAGGTCTTTCGAGTTAAAGATATACGTCCCTCGCTCATTCTCATACACCGGCAAATACTCCCCCGGTCTGGACTCTTCCACGACCGCATACTTCCACCGGCACGGATGTGTACAAGCCCCCTGGTTCGCATCTCTTCCCGTGAAATAATTGGACAGCAGACATCTCCCCGAGTACGAAATACACATCGCCCCATGAATAAACGTCTCGATCTCCATCTCCTCCGGAATATACTCCCGAATCTCTTTGATCTCCGCCAGCGACAGCTCCCGCGCTGTCACGACGCGCTTCGCCCCCTGTTCATACCAGAACTGATACGTTCCATAGTTCGTATTATTCGCCTGTGTACTGATATGCCGCTCAATCTCCGGGCACACTTCCATGGCGATGCGATACACTCCCGGATCCGAAATAATGAGTGCATCCGGCCCGATCTCTTTCAATTCGGCAAAGTAAGCCCGCACACCCTCAAGATCCTGGTTATGTGCCAGAATATTCGCGGTGACATAGACCTTTACGCCATGCTCATGCGCAAACTCCACACCTTCTTTCATATCTTCCATCGAAAAGTTCTTCGCCTTCGCGCGGAGTCCGAAGACTTCTCCGCCGATATATACGGCATCTGCGCCGAAGATCACTGCTACTTTTAATACTTCCAGACTGCTGGCTGGAACCAGTAATTCCGGTTTTCTCATGTTGTTTCCTCTCTCTTCTCATGGCTTTTCATCGTGATCGCGATTCCATCTCCCAGCGGCACGACCGATGTCAGCAGCCTTCATTGTGTGTCAGTTCAAATAAGTATTCCCGCATCCGTTTGTGGATCGTGCGGTTCCGGCGTTCCACGGCGAAGCGGGATTCGATGACATCGCCGTCCTGCAGCACATTGTCGGTGATCAGTACGCCGTTCTTATCAAGGACACGCAGGACTTCCGGCAGGAAGTGGATGTACTGTCCCTTGGCGGCGTCCATGAAGATAAAATCATACGGCCCGTCCAGGGTTTTTAAGACTTCGGCGGCATCTCCCGGAATCAGGGTAATACGGTTGCAAAGCCGGATTTTTCGAAGTTTTCCCGCGCGATCGGGATTCGTTTTTCGTAATTTTCTATGGTGGTAATCTCTGCATTCGGTTCGCCGTACTGTGCCATGAAAACAGCAGAGAATCCTACGGCAGTTCCTACCTCCAGGATTCTCTTTGGCTGTTTCATCTTTAAAAATACTTTTAAAAAGCTCTGCATTTCACGGCGAATGATCGGCACCCGGTCCTGCTTGGCCGTCCGCTCCAGATTTTCCAGAAACGGGGTATGACCGGTATCCAGGGAATTGATATAGGTTACCATTCGTTCGTCTATAATCATATAAGATTCCTCTTGTCTCGCAGCTACGCATTTATTCCGCGGACGGCTGGCCCTCGGTGTTGATGCCCGCCAGGATTTCCAGCATTTCATCGACGGTCTGTTCCGTGTTCAGCACGTAGGAACCGTCCTGGATGCCTCCGTAATAGCCCGACAGGCGGTACTGGACTTCAAAACCAGCAGGCTTTCGTCGATCAGTCCGTTTTTTTTTCAGCAGCTCGCCAAGCTCCCTTGCCTCCATGCCGGAACGGACCTGTACGGTGACTTCTTTTCCTTTTCCCTTCAGGCCCACAGGCTCTTCTGCGAACACATCATGCCCGAACTGATATGAAGTTTTCGCCGCCAGAAGGATCACAAAAATCACGCAGATATAAAGCAGCAGACGCACAACTCCTTTTGCTCCTGCAAGCGCCGCGCGATATCCGGCATCACTTTTTTCCGGGACATGGGCATTCTCCTTGTTCTTGTTTAGATTTCCGGTACGCCGATGCGGATTTCTTCTGAAATACGGTCCTGCACCTTCTGTACCATCTTACAGACCTCAAGCTCCGCCTCAAGATAAGCGTTTGCCTTCTCGTTTTTGCGGAGTGCGTAGGAATCCCGCTCCAGGGAATCTACCGCCTCGTAAAGGTCTACGTTTTCGGACTGCTGCAGTCGGTAGTTGCGGATTCGATAGTCATCGACCGGCCTTTTAAGTCCGGGTCTTTTTCAAGTTCCTCTTCCATCCACAAGTAATTCTGATATGCCTGCTCTCCCGCATTTCTTCGATGAGCGCGTCCAGACACTCTGTTACTTTGTCCATGGTATTTATGCTCCATGATGATCGGAGGATCATCGGTCTTCTCTTTGTTTTCTTCCATACATAGTCACCGAGGGCATCTTTGATCGTGGATTTGATCTTGCCCCAGTCTGAAATGTTTTTGGAAAGGCAGCCGTCCAGCGCCTCTTCCACAACTTCTCTTGCCTCGCCCATCAGATCCTCGGATTCCCGTACATAGACGAAACCGCGGGATACGATGTCCGGTCCGGACAGAAGCTGGTTTGTTCTCTTTTCGAGGTCAGCACCACAACCATGATACCGTCCTCTGACAGATGCTGGCGGTCACGCAGAACGATGTTTCCGACATCTCCGACACCGAGTCCGTCTACCATGATGGCTCCGGTGTGGACTTTTCCTGTTACTGCTGCGCCGTCCTCGTCAAGCTCCATCACATCTCCGGAATACATCAGGAAAATGTTTTCTTTCGGGATGCCAAGGCTCTGTGCTACTTCTGCATGTGCTTTTAAGTGACGGTACTCGCCGTGAACCGGAATGGCATATTTCGGTTTTACCAGGGAATAGATCAGTTTGATTTCCTCCTGGCAGGCATGTCCGGATACGTGAACGTCCTGGAATACCACGTTTGCGCCTGTGCGGACAGTTCGTTGATGACGTTCGAAACGGCTTTTTCATTTCCCGGGATCGGGTGGGAGCTGAAGATCACGGTGTCTCCCGGCAAAATCGAGATTTTTTTGTGCAGGTGCGCTGCCATACGGGACAGTGCTGCCATAGACTCGCCCTGGCTTCCGGTGGTGATCAGCACAAGCTGCTCGCCGGTGTAGTTTTTCATCTGCTCCACGTCGATCAGGGTGTTCTCCGGGATATTGATATAGCCCAGCTCCTGCGCGATGGAGATGATATTGACCATGCTGCGGCCTTCGATCACGACCTTACGGCCGTATTTATACGCAGAGTTGATGATCTGCTGCACACGGTCGACGTTCGATGCAAAGGTTGCGATAATGATACGGGAATTGTGATGCTCGGCAAACAGGCCGTCGATCGTCTTTCCTACGGTACGCTCGGACATCGTAAAGCCGGGGCGTTCTGCGTTGGTACTGTCGCACATCAGCGCCAGGACACCTTTTTTCCCGATTTCGGCAAATCTCTGCAGATCGATGACATCGCCAAAGACCGGTGTGTAATCGACTTTGAAGTCTCCGGTGTGGACGATAATGCCTGCCGGGGAGTAAATGGCCAGTGCTGCTGCATCTGCAATACTGTGGTTTGTTTTAATAAATTCAATACGGAATGCGCCCAGATTGATGGACTGTCCGTGTTTGATGATTTTCCGTTTTGTGGTGCGGAGCAGATTGTGCTCCTTCAATTTGTTTTCGATCAGCCAATCGTCAGTTTGGTGGCGTAGACCGGCACGTTCACTTCTTTTAAGATGTAAGGCAGGGCTCCGATATGGTCCTCGTGGCCGTGGGTGATGACGAAGCCTTTGACCTTATCGATGTTCTCTTTCAGATACGTTACATCCGGGATAACCAGGTCGATACCGAGCATGTCGTCTTCCGGGAATGCGAGTCCGCAGTCTACGACGATGATACTGTCTTCATATTCGAAAACGGTGATGTTCATACCGATCTGTTCCAGACCGCCAAGCGGTATAATTTTTAATTTACTTCCATTATTCTTTTTCAAATAGCACCTCCGCGCATGTTTTCAAAACGATTCCGCTACCGGTACGCTTCACGCACGCATCCCTGAGCGTCACTTCAGCTGATGGAGCATGTCCCGCACCTGCAGGATTTGCCCTTTAAAGCGCTGTCCCGGTCCCGCTTCGTCTGCGTCCCGGTATGGCTCCAAAATGGCCGGTTCAATAGGTGATGTCTGCCTCGTCGTCCAACATGGAAGCAAATACGCCGGAAACGGCATCGAATTCGGTGTCGTCTTCTACCATAACATACTCTGCCTCTGCGTCGGTTTCGGTGGAGATATCCTTCAGAATATAGGCGTTTGCCTCGTCGTCCTTCGAATCGGATACCAGAATATAGTTGACTCCGTTGATTCTGGTCTGCTCCTCCACGTAAAATTCTTCTTTGCCGCCATCATCTGTTACAAATGTTATTTTTTCCATACAATATTCCTTTGTTCAGTTTTCCTGTGATTCCTTCTGATGGGAAAGATAGTCCAGATATCCCTGCAGGATAAAAACAGCCGCAATCATATCTACGTACTCCTTGCGGTTTTCCCTGCGGATTCCGGTTTCCATCATGGTGCGGTCTGCTTCGACCGTTGTCAGCCGCTCGTCCCACATAACAACGGGCAGGCCTGTCCGTCTCTCCAGCATTTCTTTGAACTCGAGAGATTTTTCGGCCCGCTCTCCGATGTCGTTGTTCATATGTTTCGGGAAGCCGAGTACGATTTTTTCCACGCCGTACTCTTTTGCTATCTCTTCAATCCGGGCCAGCGTCTGACGCAGCTTATTCTCCGATTTTCTGCGGACAATTTCGATTCCCTGCGCAGTAAGACCCAGGGCGTCGCTCACCGCGACCCTACTGTTTTTGAGCCGTAATCTAATCCCATAATTCTCATAGTAATTACGCTCACTTCCAGGATTCATTTTTGATGTACTCTTTTAACAGTTCCTCTACCAGCTCGTCACGCTCTACCTTCATGATCAGACTTCTGGCTCCCTTAAAGCTTGTGATGTACGTCGGGTCACCTGACATGATATAGCCTACGATCTGATTGACTGGATTATATCCTTTTTCCACCATAGCGTTGTAAACGGTCTCGAGTACTTCTTTTACCTGAATCTCCGGCTCTGTTTTTACTTTAAAATATTGTGTGTTACTTAATCCTGACATTTTCTTCACGTCCTCGTATTTATTGATATCATTTATATTCTAATACATGTTATGGGAAATTTCAATCGTGAATTGCCCAACTATTTGAATGTTACAGTTCACAGCACCTCAGCGAACTGTAACATTCAAAGCCCGCACGGAAAATTTTGCTTTGCGAAGGGGCGGAAGCTATTTCTGATGTTATTTTATCCCTGAAAACGCCGCATTATTCATATAAATTGGAAGTAAAAACCATTTCCAGGATTCTCTGTGCACAGGCGGTCAGGTCTTTTTTCTCAAGATACTGGTCATTTTCGGCACTCAGCGCATCCAGGATTTCGCGGCGGTCGGTGTCGGTTCCCGGCATCACAAGATCGTTTCCGGCAGCGATGCATTTTGCGGCGGAGGAGCCTCCGTCAGCGTTTGTTGTGGTCCAGTCGGTCATGATGATGCCGGCAAAGCCCCATTCCCTTCTTGCAGCGGTTGTGCACAGATCGTAGCTGTTGGCGGTGTGGACACCGTTTACCTTGTTGTAGGATGTCATAATTGCCTTTGGCTGGGATTCTTTGATTGCAATTTCGAAGCCCTTCAGATAGATCTCACGCAGGCGCGCTCGGAAACGATGCTCGATACGCCGCGGCGGTTTTCTTCCTGATTGTTGCAGGCGTAATGTTTGATGGTCGTTCCGACCCCGTGCTGTCTCTGCACACCGCGTGTGAGAGCTGCTGCGATGATTCTGACCAGAATTTCGATTGAATTTTCTCCCGCCCTGTTCTATACTAATGTAAACAAATGTAGCTGTTTTTTATTCCAGATAACTACAAAATCGGAGGTATCACGCTTTATGCATATGACACAAATTCAATCTGTCTTAAACGAGAAAAAAATCACGTTTCCTATACGGAAGAGGACAACTGCGGAAGCATCGACTTTGAGCACCGCGGTCTGCGGTATCATATCTGGGAATTTGCAGACGATGTGGAGCCGGTCGGCGTGGAGACCAATCTGCGGTATGCAGGGCGCGATGAGGAAATCGAAGGCGATTACGATACGATTCTCGCAGAACATTTAAAGAAAGAATTTTAAGCGATTTCATTTCATTTTTGGGAAAAGATGTGTATTTTATGACGCCAGTTCTTCAACCACAGCTCGAAAAAGTCACGCTGGAACAGTATGAAATGCTTCCAGAAGAGAAACGCTTCGAAGTTTTTGACGGTGTCGTCTACGACATGGCAAGCCCTTCGCAGGTTCATCAGGCACTGTCCATGCAGCTTTCCACACTCATCAATACTTACATTCTTCGCAAAAAATCATATATTTTCTAACGCTGCCAGAAACAGCTCATAGAAGTCATCTTCCCCTTCAAGCGCCGGGGAATTTTCTCCGCCGCCATTGGTGCTGCGTTTGATTTCTGCGTAAAATTCTTCACCTGCCATGGCAAGATCCATTTCATAGATGGAAACGCCATAGGCATGGCAGATTTCGCAGAATGCGTGGATTGGATTCGGATTTTCCCTTGTCTGAAGCAGTTTTTCACGCAGAATGGGGTCTGCCTTTGCTTTTTTCTGCAGTTCGTCTAACAGTTCAACCAGTTCATTCATTTTGAAAACCTCCCTTTTTGCTAAAAAAACAGCACAGAAATCCCACGGTTTGCGTGCCTCTCTGTACTGCTTCTTTATTGTACGCTACTTTTCTTTTTTCTGTCAAGCTTTTGCCTGCACTGCAGGGAAGTTCTTTCATCGCTATGATTGCTGTTCTCAGACATCTGCGAGCCGTAACTTTTCTCAATCAGTTCGTTTTTTGTCAATAAATGATTTCTTGACGCTTTCAGATCTCTGTGATACAGTAATGGCAGAAACGAGGTGATTGCATGAAAAACACATTTGAGCAGCAGATTTATGAGATCTTTGGAACAACAGATCTGAAGGAGCTGCGCAGGCTTTCCAAGGACGCGGAACAATACCAGCAGTTAGCCCAAAAAGAAGCCCTGCGCCATGCATCTGGAAGAAAACCTGCTTTTTCGCTGCCGCAAATCATTCAGATGGCTGCCATGCAGCAGCAGGGAAAAAGTATTGCCGAGATCGCGCGCACCTTTCAGGTCAGCAGGCAGACAGTATACAATCAAATTGCCCGTGCTCACTGTTTCAGCACGGATCCCGATGTCAAAACGCGGATGTGTTTTCTTTACCGCGATCAGCTTTGCACAACGATTGATATCGACTTCCGTCATGAGAAAATTGCAATCCAGAATTACACAAAAAAAATTCCGCTTCGTGCCTTTGGCGTTGTGGAGCATCCGACCTGGGATGATTTTACCTGGTTTCTGGAAAGCCGCTGTTTTCCCAAAACACGCGATCATGCCAAAGATATTTTAAAAGAAATGGGACTTCCCTTTTATGATCCGCTGCTTATCATTGAAAAAACAGATGGGCGAATGGCCGGTGACGAGCAATGGATCCTGATTCTGAAGAATAAGGAGGCACGCCATGGAACAGATCCGTCTTGATCATCAGCTGCCTGTCAAAAAAACAGATCACACCTCAAAAGGGGACCAGCTCAAGTGGAAAATCGGTAATATCTGGTACAAATCCGACTATATGGGATATGAGGGACTCTCGGAGACACTGGTGTCTCATTTACTGCAAAAAAGCACTCTTTCCCACCCGTTTGTCCTGTATCAGCCTGTTCGGATTGCATACCGCGGCACTCTCCGCAGTGGCTGTTCCAGTCCTGATTTTCTAAAAGCAAATCAGATGCTGATCCCATTGGAAAAACTGTACCGCCAGAATACCGGAGACAGTCTGGCAATCACGCTTGCTGCTTTTTCAGAACCGGCGGAACGCATTCGTTTTCTGGCAGATCAGATGGAACACATGACGGGAATTCAGAATTTCGGTGCATATCTGACCGCTATGCTGGAAATTGATGCCTTCTTTCTAAACGAAGACCGGCACACCAACAACATCGCTGTTCTATATGATACAGAAACAGAGCAATATTCTCCAAGTCCTCTATTCGATCAGGGTTTATGCCTGTTTGCAGACATTAGCAATGACTATCCTCTGGATCTGCCGATGGATGTCTGTATAGAACGCATCGAAGCCAAACCTTTCAGCTCTGATTTTGATACACAGCTGGATGCTGCGGAGGAATTATACGGTATCCAGCTTCACTTTTCCTTTACTGCAAAAGATGTCTGCACGGAACTGGATTCTCTGGCCGATTACTATCCTCTGGAAATCCGCCAGCGTGTTGAGCAGATCATACGCCGACAGATGCGCAAATATGGATATCTGATGCGCAGTTAGAGTCGAAAAGAAACCAGTACAGAAAAGTCCCCACGCTGTGTGTGTCTTCTGTACTGTTTTCTTTTTTGACCTTTTTACACGATCTTATGCCATTTTCTTAAATACCGGAATCGAATCGATCGGTGCAGCGGCACGGATAGTCTGTCCGCCTTCGTACACTTTTCCGTCTCTGGTGTCTTCCCAGCGTCCTTCCGGAAGATATACTTCACGCTCAAACTCGCTCAGATGGAAAATCGGCGCTACCAGGTATTCGCTTCCGAACATATACTGATCCTGCAGCTCCCAGCATTTTTTGTCATCCGGGAACTCGTAGAACATGGTACGGATCAGCGGAGAACCGTTTTCGGATGCTTCGTCATACAGCTGTTTGATGTAATCGTGCATGCTGATGCGGATGTCGTAATATTTTTTCATGATCCGGTAATTTTCTTCTCCATAGCTCCACAATTCATTGGACTGGCCGGTATACAGGTAGCCGCCGCCAAAATCACGGTCATCGAGCGGTGGAATGTTGTGCGGTCCGCGGTCGCGTGCATACGGAAAACAGCAGAGTAAACGGCAAACTCATACCAGCGGATCAGAAGCTGCTGGAAATCCGGGTCGTTGACATCATCTGTCATAAAGCCGCCGATATCGGTTGTCCACCATGGAATGCCGGCAAGACCCATATTAAGGCCGGCCTGGAGCTGATCATAGAAGGCTTCAAAGGTACTCGGCACATCGCCGGACCATACAACATTTCCGTATTTCTGGCTTCCGGCCCAGGCGCAGCGAAGCAGGTTTACAATATTTTCTTCTCCTTCTGCTTTCATGCCGTCATAGAAGACACGGCTGTACAGCTGCGGATAGATATTGCTGCAGGAAAGAGCAGGTCCGTCGATATAGCGGTAATGATCGAAATCGTAAACGCCGAAATCCGGTTCTGAGTTGTCCAGCCAGAAGGCATCGATTCCAAAATCATAATAGTTTTTCTTGCAGACTTCCCAGACGTATTTTCTGGTTTCCGGGTTGAACACATCGATTTCCACGCAGTCCCCCTGGAAATCATACGTCTGCAGGGCGCCGCGCTCTGTTTTAATCAGCAGGCCGCGGTCCAGCATCGGCCAGAAATTCTCGCTCTTCCGGTCTACGCTTGGCCATACGGAAACGATAACTTTGATTCCCATGGAATGCAGTTCGTCCACCATGGCTTTTGGATCCGGCCAGTATTTTTCATCGAATTTCCAGTCGCCCTGTACGGTCCAGTGGAAGAAATCGATGACAATCTGATCGATTTTGATGCCTTCCTTCTGGTAGCGGCGTGCCACTTCAAGCACTTCCTCCTGCGTACGGTAGCGCAGCTTGCACTGCCACAGGCCCATACGGTCCTCCGGGAATTTCGGCGCGCGGCCGGTCACTGCGGTGTAATTTTCCAGGATCTCTTTCGGTGTATCGGCTGCGGTCAGCCAGTAGTCCATATCTTTGGTCGAGCGTGCAGTCCATTCGGTGTAGTTCTTTCCGAAGGTTACCTGTCCGACAGCCGGATGTTCCACAGCATACCATATCCTAAGCTGGATACGGCGATGGTACGCTGATCTGGGAGTTCCGCTGCGCCAGCTCCAGGTGCATCCCTTCAGATCCATGTATTTCTGCTGATACTGGCCCATTCCGAAATCTTCTCTTCGTCGTTGCTCTCAAATTTCAGGTTCAGGCTGTATTCGCTTCCGCCGATCACACCTTTCCACTCACGGTTGACCGTTTTTAAGCAGCGGCTCTCTTTGCTGATCGTTCCGTCGTAGCAACGGTGATATTCTCTTAAAATTTCCTGTTCTTCTTTGTAGAAGGTGATAACTCCTGCAAAGTTGACCACAGCACGGATTTTTCCATTGGTGATGGATGCGCTGGTTCTTTTTCCCATCGATCCGTCGATTTCCAGATGATCGACCGCAAACTGCTCTGCTTTTGCCTCTGTTTTTTCCGGCACTTCGGTCAGCGCCCAGTCCTTTCCGGAAATCCCGGAAGCATCGTTGCGCGGACACGTAAGGAATCTTTTCCCCACGGCTCAATCCGCAGTGTTTCTCCGTTTGCCTGTGCAATTAACACACCATTTTTTGTCTGAAAACGCATTGTTTTATTCTCCTTTTTTGAAAAGAGAGGTCACAGAAAAATTTGCTTTTCCGTGCCTCTCCCTCCCTATATTCTTACATTCCGATGCTTATGCAACAACAACTTCGTTCGCATCTGCTGCCAGCACAGCCTCTTTCTTCTCGTTTCCGGCGAATACTTCTACTTTCAGTTCGGTATGTGCGCTTCTACGGATACTTTCACTGCATCGCCGTCTTTGACTGCTTTCACGGTGAATACGGTGTTTCCGTGGATATCCGAAACCTTTGTCTCAGCTGCGTCTTTTAACTGATATACGCATACGTTTGCATGGTCCGCGTAGTCATAATCCGGTTTGGTGTCGCAGTTTCCTCTGACTACGATGCTGTTTTCTCTTACATACAGCGGCATGGAGAAGTAGTCATAGGTTCCCTGGAACCATCTGCCGCCTTCTTTTGTCTCGCCGGTCAGAAGCGCTGTCCAGATGCCTTCCGGCAGATAGTACTGTGCTACCTTGTCCTCACGGAAGACAGGTGCTACCAGAAGGGCATCACCCAGCATGTACTGCTGATCCAGATACGGAACGGCCGGGTCGTTCATGAACTCGAATACCATCGGGCGCATAACCGGGGTTCCTTCCTCGTGTGCCTCTACAGATTTCTGGAAAATGTACGGCATCAGCGAGCATTTCAGGTTGGTGAAGAATTTTACTACGTCGCAGGACTCTTCGTCGAACAGCCACGGCACACGGTAGCTTGTGGATCCGTGCAGACGGCTGTGGGTAGACATCAGTCCAAATGCGCACCATCTCTTGTACAGATCCGGTGTTGCGGTGCTCTCGAATCCGGAGATATCATGGCTCCAGAAGGAGAAGCCGCTCATGGCGAAGGAAAGGCCGCCGCGCAGCTTTCTGCCATGGACGGATAGTTTGCAGAGCAGTCGCCGCCCCAGTGTACCGGGAATTTCTGGCTTCCTGCTGTTGCACTTCTTGCAAACAGAACTGCCTCGTTCTCACCTTTTACTTCTTTTAACAGGCTGAATACTGCCTGGTTGTACAGGTATGTATAGTAGTTGTGCATTGCCTGCGGATCGCTTCCGTCGTGGTAAACAACGTCAACCGGGATTCTCTCGCCGAAGTCGGTCTTAAAGCAGTCTACGCCGCAGTCCAGAACAGTTCTCAGTTTATCGGTATACCATTTAACCGCATCCGGGTTGGTAAAGTCCACAAGGCCCATACCTGCCTGCCAGTTGTCGGTCTGCCATACGCCTTTTCCGTCTGCTCTCTGCAGCAGATAGCCGTTTGCAGCGCCTTCTTTGAAGAATGCGGTTCCCTGTGCAATATACGGGTTGATCCATGCACAGATGTGAAGACCTTTGTCGTGATATTTCTTTAAGGTTGCGCGAATATCCGGGAAGCATTTCTTGTCCCACTCAAAATCGCACCAGTGGAATTCGTGCATCCAGAAGCAGTCGAAGTGGAAAACGCTCAGCGGAATATTTCTCTTTTCCATTCCCTCGATGAAGGATGTGGTAGTCTCTTCGTCGTAGTTTGTGGTAAAGGATGTGGACAGCCACAGACCAAAGGACCACGCCGGAGGAAGTGCCGGGCGTCCGGTCAGCGCGGTGTACTCGTTCATGATCTTCTTCGGTGACGGTCCGTGGAACAGATAGTATTTGATTCTTTCGCCCGGTACGGAGAAGCCGACATACTCTACTTTTTCACTTGCTACTTCGAAAGAAACGTTGTCGGTACTGTCAACGAGAATACCGTAGCCGTTGTTTGTCATGTAGAACGGTACGCATTTGTAGCCGATTTCGGATGCCGTACCGCCGTCCTCGTTCCAGGTGTCTACAACCTGTCCGTTTTTTACGAATGGAGTAAATCTCTCGCCAAGGCCGTATACGCACTCGCCGACGCCAAGGGAGAGCTCGCTTACCATATATGGCTGATATTTTTCGGTCATGTAATTCTGGGCTGGCAGCATGGTGCTCTGCTGACGGTCCCATCTGATATAGGAAAGGTTGCGGAAGCCGCTTCCGGTCAGAACTTTTCCATCTGCCTCGAAGGTGTAAGCAAAGACACCTTCTCTCTGTACGCGGACCTGTACGCTTCCGGTATCAAGAACTGCCTCATCCTCGTTGATCGTTACAGTTACGTCCTCGTATACGCTCTCTGTTTTGTCGAAGGACGGAACTTGTTGTCGTAGGCTTCGTAGTGCCATGCCTCCATGGAGATGGTGTCCGGTGTATGTGCTACGAACTCAACGGTGATGGTCGGCAGGTTCAGGGTCATGCCTCTGTGCTCGATCGGACGTGTGGTAGCCAGGATACGCATACCGCCTGGAATCTGCTCTACTTCATAAGCCTGCATTGCATGGGATGCATTTGCTTTTTCACTCGGAAGCCAGTAACCTTCTGTGAATTTCATCTTTTCATTACCTCCTGATTTGATGCGCCCGAAACAGAGGATGAAAAGCACTCTCTTTTCATCATTTTTTACAGAATTCCTGTTTCAGGCTGACGTTTTTTGGTAATTTTATCCTACCACACTTTTCCTGTCGAAAACAGGGAGGATTCTGTGAAAAAATACGGCGATATTATCTTTTTTCCGGTTTGAACCTTTTTCTGGTTCCAATATGCAAAACGGGAGTGTGTCCCGCAAAAGTATCCTGTTGCATTTCCAGTTACTTTTGCCGGGACACACTCCCATCTTTCTTCTTTTGTTTTTTCTTTATGCCACAATCAGATAGGCAACAACTGCCAGCAGGATCTGCAGGATCACAAAGCGGATCACAACCTGACTGTCGGACCATTTGTATTTCAGGCGGACATGGTCATGCAGCGGTGTTCTTGTATTTTTGAGGATCGCGATTTTCAGGAAACGGAGTAAAAATACTTTGACAAGGCCGATTCCTCCGTCGACGATCATCACGCCTGCCATCAGCAGATATAAGAACGGATGGCGGGACTGCATGGCAAGGATGGCGATGTAGAAGCCAAGTGCTCTCGAACCGGCGTCGCCCATCAGCATGCTGCTCGGCGAGGTATTGAAATACAGGTACGCGAGAAGCGCTGCCACGAACAGGTAATTGCTACGGTGAAGCTTCCAAGGACATCGTGGAAAATCATACTGAACGCGAAGATGACCACGCAGGAAAGGCTCGCGCAGAGTCCGTCGACACCGTCGGAACAGTTTGTAACGTTGATCGAAATCCAGATCAGGATGATGCCGAGGATTATGTAGACCACTTTCGGAATGGTAAGGGACATGCTTCCGAAGTAGATCGTGGTGGAATTGTAATTCACAAAGGTGATGACGGTCACAATGGAGATGACGAGGTCAATCGCGCCTTTTTTGTAATCGCTCCACGGGGTTTCGGATGCATCATCGAGGTAGCCGCTCAGCATGATGCAGAGAGCAGGATCGCGTAGATCACATACTCGGCGCCAAGAGGCAGGAACAATACGCTTCCGATCAGGAAACAGATGACGATCACAAGGCCGACGCCGCGCAGTTTTCCGCGGGAGAGGCGCCGTTTACGGCAAATTCTCTGCCGTGATCGCTCGGCAGAAAGGAAAATGGATGCTTTAACGCCAGAAAGGTCAGCAGAAAGGTGACCACGATTCCCAGCATGGCGATCTGGCCGGGATTTAAAAAATTACTCCATACTTGATACATACGTTTTCTTCCTTCACTTTTCTTTAGATTGAGTTTGCACGAAGCCGTATGTGACGTGGCTTTGTGTTCATTTATTATAACAACTTCATACAAAAATTGCTATACCCAATTCGGGGGTTTCGTGATAAGATAGTGATACACTAAGTTGAACAAAAAAGGAGTTTTTTATGCCACGCAAAGATCATCTGCCGCGCCAGACACGCCAGGAACACATCACGCTGCAGCCGAACCGCAGCATCGAATTTCGTGTAACCGACGATTTCGGCAGTTTTTCGCCGCCGCACTGGCACGACGCGCTGGAAATTATTTATATTCTGGAGGGTTCCTCCATTGTCACGCTCTCGGACCGCACAAAGACCGTCCTTCCGGGGCAATTTCTGCTGATCAATTCCGGGCGTATCCACACGGCGCGCTGTCCGTCCACGGGAAACCGCTCGATTCTGATGCAGATTCCGGATGCGTTCCTTGCGAACTATCTGCCTGATCCGTCACAGCTCTGGTTCTCGATTGACTACGACAGTACGAATCCGGAAGTGCAGAAAAATATCAGCCAGTTCCGGCGTCTTCTGCTTTCGATGATGCAGCTTCATGAGGAAATGCCCGACGGCTATCTGCTGACATTCCAGCGGGAGCTTTTTACGTTTCTCGATCTGCTCTACACGAAATTTTCTGAGAAGAGCCCGCTTGCGCACCACCCGATGAGCTCCCGGACGCAGACACGGCTCGATACGATTCTGACGTACACGCAGGAAAATTACCAGCGGCCGATTACGCTGAAGGAGGCTGCCGATGTTGTCTCGCTGCAGCCGGAATATTTCTGCCGGTTCTTCCGCCAGAACATGGAAACGACGTATCTGGAATACTTGAATTCCTACCGTCTTTCCCGCATCTACCGCGACCTGATCGCCACGGATCTGCCGGTCGGCACGCTCGCGGAAAAGCATGGTTTTACAAACGATAAGCTGTTTCACCGCCTCTTCCGCGAGCGGTTTCACACGACGCCGCTGCAGCTTCGGAAGGCAGCACGCGAGAAAGGATCCTGATAGCTTTCGCTGTTTTAATATCTTTGAGAATGGGAGTTTAACACGATGACAAAAGAAGAACTGGCGCTTGCCGTCATTGAACGTTTGAAACAAGAATATCCTGACGCCGACTGTACGCTTGACTATGACCAGGCGTGGAAGCTGCTCGTCAGTGTCCGCCTGGCCGCACAGTGCACCGATGCGCGGGTCAATGTTGTGGTGGAGGATCTCTACGCAAAGTATCCTGATATCGATGCGCTGGCAAACGCGACACCGGAGGAAATCGAGGAAATTGTGCGGCCGTGCGGTCTTGGAAAGAGCAAGGCACGCGACATCAACGCCTGCATGCGCATGCTGCGCGACGAGTACCACAGCCAGGTGCCGGATGACTTTAACGCACTTTTGAAGCTCCCGGGCGTGGGACGGAAAAGTGCGAACCTGATTATGGGCGATGTATTCAAAAAGCTGCGATTGTGACGGATACGCACTGCATCCGGCTGTGCAACCGCATCGGCTCGTGCATGACTGCAAGGATCCGAAGAAGGTGGAGATGCACTCTGGAAAATTGTGCCGCCGGAAGAAGGAAGCTCGCTCTGCCACCGGTTTGTGGAGCACGGACGCGAGGTCTGTACTGCGCGGACGACACCGCACTGTGAACGGTGTGTGCTCGCGGATATCTGTGAGAAGAACGGCGTAGAAAAATAGCATTTTTCTATGCGTTCCATGCGAAAAAGGCTTTTGCATACCGGACAGATTTTTCTGATTCTGTCCCGGCTGCAAACCTTTTTGTTTCTATTTTTTATACGACCGAAAGAAGTCCGTCAGCGCTTTCAGCGTTTTCCCGAGCACCTGCACTTCCTCTTCTCCGAGTTCCGCCATCACGGCATCCGTCATCTGCTCGTGGAATTTTGCATGATGATGGAATGCCTGCCGTCCCTTTCCGGTCAGGTGGATGTAGACGATCCGACGGTCCTTCTCGCTGCGCTCCCGCTCGGTGTAGCCTTTTTTCACCAGACTGTTCATCGACGTTGTCAGCGATCCGACCGTGATGTCGAGCTTTGCCGCGATCGATGACATATTGCCGCCCTCCAGGCCGACGGCTTCTATGATGTGCATATCGTTGTTCGTCAGATCCTTGAAATCCTCGGTGATGATCGCCTCTTCTTCCAGTTTTTGTATCTCGTGAAACAGATGGACCAGTGTCTCATTGATGATTCTCTGTTATCCACTCCTCTTCCCCTTTCCGTCTGTTCTGTCCCTTCTGAACAGGGTTTCCGCTCTTCTGTCTGTATTGTATCAAAAAAGTTCCGGACAAACAATACCAAAAACTGCCTGGGAAACGGCGGATCGCTCCGTGCCGTTTCCAGGCAGTTCTGTTATGTTTGATTCAATTACATCTGCCCTTTTTTCTTTAACCGTGCAAAGCAGATCATGAAAAAGCAGATGCCGTATACGGTTGTGATCGGGGTGGATATGCCGACGAAGGTCAGGTTCGTATTCGGCAGGTGTGAGAAGAACAGCGCCAGCGGAATACGGATCAGGCAGGCGGAGGTGATTCCCTGGATCATAACCGGGATGCTGATGCCGCGGCCGTTGAAGTATCCGATGCTGCTGAACAGCACACAGGTCAGAATACATTCCGGTGCGAAACCGCGCAGGTAAGCGGCGCTCTGCTCAATAACGGCCGGATCGCTCGTGAAGATTCTGGAGATGACACTTCCACCGAAGAAACCGATGCAGAAAATCACAACTCCAAGAGAGCAGCCCGTTGCGATTGCGGTGAGGAAGCCCTTCCACGCGCGGTCTTTCTTTCCGGCTCCGGTGTTCTGTGCCACGAATGCTGACACAGACTGCATCACAGAGGACGGGATCAGCATGATGAATGAGGTCAGCTTCTGCGCCACACCGTATCCGGCGGACGGCATAAGGCCCATGCCGTTGATGATCGAGTTGATCACAAGGAAGGAAATCTGTACGGTCGTCTCCTGCAGCGCGATCGGCACACCGACGTTCAGGACTTTCTTCAGCTCGTCATGGTCGATGCGGCAGTCTTCTTTTTTGAATTCAATCGGCAGATTGCCTTTTTTCAACACACCCATGGAGGCGATGACAGAAATCAGCTGCGCCAGAACCGTCGCAAGCGCTGCTCCCGCAACGTCCAGTTTCAGCACACCGACGAAGAACAGATCTCCGGCAATATTGGCTGCGCAGCGATGCCGACGAATAAAAGCGGCAGATTTGCATTACCGATTCCGCGAAGCACGCTGCTGATGACGTTGTACGCGATGATGATCAGAATACCGCCGGAACAGATCCGCAGGTAGAGGACGGTTTTGTCAAAAGACTCCGCCGGGACCTGTAAAATATTGGCGATCGGGCCTGCGAACAGCTCCAGAATCACCGTCATGACGACACCGATGATGGCGAACAGAACAATCGAGTTCCCACGGTTTTGCCGGCCTTATCCGGCTTGCCCTCGCCGATGTGCTGGCCGATCATAACGGTCGAACCCATCGCAAGGCTGGTGATGATAAGTGTTACCATCTGCATGAAGTTGCTTCCGGTTCCGACAGCGGAAATACTCGACGCATCGCCGAACCAGCCGACCACGAGAAGGTCGACCGCACCGTAAGCCGCCTGCAGAATCAGCGCGCCGAGCACCGGCAGCGCAAAGCGGATCAGGACTGGAAATCGGTCCCTCTACAAACGATACTTCTTTCTTATTTTCTTTTGCCATTGTTTTTCACTCCTTTTATTCCCGGCATCGTTTCCTGCATCCGTGTGATTGCATGCACAAATTCGTCCACCACCGCGTCGTCCAGATCTGGCAGGCGGGATGCCCATTCCCCGTGAAAGTGCGTCACGCGGAGTTCCACAAACTCTTTTCCCTCTTCGGTCAGTGTCAGGTTGATCACGCGCTTATCTTTTTCATCCGCCTGTTTCACGAGAAGATTTCTCTCCTCCAGTTCCTGCACCAGCTTGGTGATGCTCGGCAGCGTTGTGTTCATATAGCTGCTGATGTCGCTGACGCGGCAGAAGCCCTGCTTTTTCTGAATCTCATTCACCGCATCCAGCACATGCACCTGCCGCGGCTTCATACCGTCCGGCAGTCCGGGAGCTTCTCGATCAGACGCTTTGCATCAAAACACGCATCCAGGAACTGCTTTAATTTTTCCTGTGTCATGGAAAGGTTCCTTTCTGTTTAAAAATTAGTTATCTTTAGTAATTACTTTTGATAAGTATAGCAGGAAATGAAAAAATGTCAAGAGGGAACTGATGCTAAAAAAGAGCTGATTGAAAGTTCTGGCAATGCCAGATTCTTTCATCAGCTCTTTTCCATATCCATTTGTCACTGTTCAATGAGCTGCATTTCGGTGCCCCCCGCCGGATTTTATGCTTCTGATCGTCTTTCCAGTACCTTCATCTCAACCGGTTTTGAAACATGGGCATTCATACCGGCTGCCAGAGAATGCTGAATATCCTCAGAAAACGCATTGGCGGTCATAGCAATGATTGGAATTGTCTTTGCCAGTTCATGGGAGCTTCTTCGGATTGCTTTTGTTGCCTCATAACCATTCATAACCGGCATCTGCACATCCATCAGGATCATGTCATAATCCCCCGGAGCAGATGCTCAAATGCCTCTAAGACCCTTTTACCATTTTCACAGATTGTACACTCTGCACCCTCAATCTTTAACAATTCCATCAGGATTTCTGCATTCAGCTCATTGTCCTCTGCACACAGAAACCTCATTTCTTTCAGGACATTGCCAGCCGGTTCATCCTTTTCTGCCTGTTCTGCTGAAGAAACAAATCTATCTTCTGCTATTCTCAGATCTATAAGAACCTCAAAACAGCTTCCCTGGCCCAGTTCACTCTCCACATCAATGGTGCCTCCCATTGCTTCAACCAGATTTTTAGTAATAGCCATTCCAAGACCAGTTCCCTGTATCTTATTCGTCATAGAACTTTCAGCACGAGTAAAAGCATCAAAAATTGTATCTTTGAAATCTGCCGACATTCCCATGCCATTATCGCTGACTAAGAAACGGTACTTTGCGTAGACAGATGATTTTGTCTCACATTCTTCTACCAGAAACTGAATTTTTCCACCTTCCTGCGTGTACTTCACTGCATTAGAAACCAAGTTGCTGAAAATCTGCATCAGATGAACCTGATCTCCGTTCACCCACTCGTGCCGGATGTTTTCTTTTATGATTGTAAGAGTCTGATTTTTTTCGTCTATCTGTGAATGGAATATGGTATTGAGTTCTGTAATAAAATCCAAGATGGAAAATCGGTATACTTAAAAACTGTTTTTCCTGCCTCAATTTTGCTCATATCCAGAACATCATTAATGATTCCTAACAGATGCTGTGATGAAATGTCTATTTTATCTGCATACTCTATTACTTCGCTTTATTACCGGCATCATGTCTGATCAATGATGTCATGCCGATAATTGCATTCATTGGTGTACGAATATCATGTGACATATTGGACAGGAAATCTGTTTTCGCCTTATTTGCATTTTCAGCGGTCTGCAAGGCTTCCGTTGTAATGTTCTTTGCTTTTTTCAGTTTTTTATTGGACTCCTCCATTTCCTTCATTGCCTGCGTCTGAATCTCATTATTTCTTTTTTCGTATTCAGCTTTTTGCTCAGCAAGACTGCGTCTGGAAATACTGTAGAATAATCCGGCAAAAAGCAAAAGTATAAAACCTGCCATGAGTATTGTTTCAAACACTATTGTTTTCTGATAATCTCTTAGTACATTATCTACAACACTTTTTTCTACAATACAAATCAGCATGGTGTTATTATTTTCTATCGGACAGTATCCCAGATAGTAAGGTTTGTCACTTCCCAGAAGTTCTACCCCCTGTTCTCTGCCATCCAGCTTTTTTTGAAGAGAATCAGCCTCTTCCTCAGTGATAGCCTGATCTCCTTTTAAATGCTTTAACAAAAAATAGTTTCTAAAAAATTTATCTTCTATCTGATTTGTATAAGTAATATTTCCGTCGTTATCCAGCATAAACAGATACGCATTCCCGTTATAGCTTTTCACACTTAACATGGAATCTAATTTTGAATGATCATACAAGGTTCCAATTGCCGTATAAGTTTCCCCATTAATCGTATATTCCTGACATGGAATTGCAACCAGATAACCATCTTTTTTCTTCTGGTTGTAATCAAGAGAAACCAATTTTCCAATATTATATCCGTTCCTCAAATCCAACAAAAGTTTACTTGGCATGTCAACCCGAAGTTTTGTTCCATCAGTGGTTATTGCCTTTCCATTTTCCTGGAGAAATATAAGTGTACTTTCAGATTCTTTCTGCCATGCCTCAAAGAACTTCTTGTTTCTATCCAGTTCAATAGATCTCACTTTCTCTTGAATAAGAGAATCCTCAAGCAAATGCAGCTGGCTGTAGTATCCATTCACCTGCAGATCATAGGTCTGCTGTATCTGTTCAACAACAGCTCCCATACTGCTTTTCCCGTTTTCTGCGATATAGCTGTTCATCCTGTTCAAAAGGAACTTTACAAAAATTAAGTTTAAAAAGATAAGAATTAAAAAGAACAATGGTACTATCATCTTTTTTCTTTTTGTTTTCGCCTGTTCTGTTCCCACTTTTATTTTTCAACCTCTATATAATCTTCCGGTGCTGACGGCTGCTGTCCGTTTTCCATTGCTGCAGTCCATGCACTTGATAATGTTGTGTCCTTAATCTGCTCGATCTCACATCCCGGATTTATTTTTTTCAAAACAGACATTGTGGTGTCTGTAAGAAGAATAGAGTACTCCTTTTCTTTGTCGATTTTTTTCTTATTTACTTCTATGTCCTTTAATGAGAATCCGTTTTCCTCCTGCCTGACGATTATTTTCATACCGGATGCAATTGGTAATTCATATTTATTGGTTATATGGAATTTCTCATCAGAATCAGCAAGATATTTCTCCGCAAGTTCATAAATCTCTTTGCCATTGATTTTTGCCAGGTATAATGGTGTATCTGAACTCTTTGCTGTCATCAGACCAACCCGGCTGCAGGTACACTCCCCTTTGTAAATGGAGGAAGTAAAATAATAATATGGTGCCAAAGCCAGCTGAGCATCCTTTTCTTCTCTAATCGTAGTTAACATAGAAGATGCCGCATCACGACCGTTTTTATCATTTAGCGAAATGGAATATTCATTTTCAAAATTAACTGTGGTTTCTTCTTTTGAATCCTTACTGTTCATTGTGCTGCGAAAAGCATCATAAGCCTGTGTTTCATCCATTTCCCCTGACAATAATCCGTGAACAGCCTCAAGACTGGCATAAAATGATTTTTGAGCAGAATATCGGATATAAACAGAATTATTATTAATTTCATCTTCCAGTCCAGGTACATCTTCCATCATGTTTGGAACATCTACATTTAATGAAATTACACCCTTTCCATCTGCGATCAATGTTTGTCCTTCTTTTGAAATCATACACTCCAGGACATCGAATGCCAGGTCCAGTTTTTCCTGATCTTTTTCCAGTTCTTTGTTAAATGCAATATTCAGAGAAGGGGTCATATTTATAAAAGCTTCATCCGAAATCTGTGAAAAAAACGGTATACGAGTTAATTCTGCATCCATCTGTTCCTGAAATTCCTGCATAAGTGCCGGATAACCATGAAACATTGCTGCTTTTCCCTCAAGGAACATCTGCGTTGCAGTATTAATATCGACGCTGATATCATCACTTGTAAAATGTGAGTCCTTCAAAAATGTATTGGTTTACTGAAAAAATACGTTTCCATAACGCATCATCAAACGCGATATCCCCTGATGCACTTTCAGCTGAGCTTCTCCATTCGATTCCATCCAGACTCATGAATTCCCCAATTGCACCTGTCTGAATCACCTCATGAGCAGACCAGTCTTCTGCAAGATCCAGGGAATACGGTTTTATACCATTATCATAAAATTGCTGGCATGCCTGTGCATATTCCTTATAGTTTTTCGGTATCTTGATTCCATACTGTTCAAACAATGTCTTGTTGGCAATAATCGTCTGCGGTATACCGCAGATAGGAAGCCACTGAATCTCATTTTTTGAATTTTTATAATATTGCAATGCATAGGAGTAATACCTGGAAACCACGTCATAAGAAGCAAAATCCATTAGATATGGCTCCAGATCCTGTGCATCTTTTCCAGAAAATCGACGTACGGTTATGATATCCGGCAGTTCACCATGTTCCTCAAAATAGCTATATAAATCGGTATCATTGTTACCGGTAATAAACTCAATATCCTGATCTGGAAACTGCTCATGGATATAGGGTACAATATTTTTCATTAAACGATTTTCCCACAGATACACGGTAAGGTGATCGTCATTTTTAGATACTGCTTTTTGAGATTGTCCACAGCCAGACAAAACAGTAATTGCTAAAAGCACACCTGGCAGTAATGCTGTCAGACATTGTTTTGCCTTTTTCATCCTCGTATTTTCCTCATTCTTTCCTGATAAAATCATTAATTCAATAATTGGGAAACAATTACAGCCAGTTTTCCAGAACATCATTCAGCTTATTCATATCCAGCGGTTTCGCGATATGTCCATTCATGCCTGTATTTTTGGCCAGCTGTACATCTTCTGCAAAAGCATTGGCAGTCATGGCAACAATCGGCAGTTTTCCCTGTTCACCCGGAAGGCTCCTGATTGCTGCGGTTGCCTCATAACCATTCATGACAGGCATTTGGATATCCATAAAACAAGATCATACAAGTCTTTCGGAGAAGCTTCTACTTTTTCAACTGCAATTTTTCCATTTTCTGCCGTTTCCACTTCTGCCCCTGTCATCTGCAGAATTTCAACAGCAATTTCTCTGTTTAACTCATTGTCCTCAACTAGCAGAATCCTTTTTCCCGTGTAGTCTGATTCTGACAGCTCCTCCAGATAATTTCTTGCTGTTTTTTCTTTTCTGCCTGAAGTAAACTGCCGCAGTGTAGCCGTCAGCCGAGAACGGAACAGCGGTTTTGCAATAAAAGCATCTATGCCCGCCGCCTTTGCTTCTTCTTCAATCTCGCTAAATTCATAAGATGTCAGTACAATGATGGTGATTTCTTTACCTATTCGCTTCCGGATCTGTCTGGCTGTTTCTATGCCATCCATATCCGGCATCTTCCAGTCTAAAATAACAGCAAAGTAATCATTTTTTAGCTCATGACGTGCATAACAGCGCTCAACGGCTTCTCTGCCGGAGAGAACCCATTCGCCTGCAATACCGATTTCCTTCAGTGTGGCAACTGTACTTTCACAGCATGTCTTGTCATCATCCACAACCAGAACCGGCAGATTCATCAGATATCTGTCCTGTTCTTTTTCTTTTTCCTGAAGCTCCAGATAAATTGTTACCGTAATTCTGGTTCCCTTATGTAAGGTACTGTCCACTTTAATATTACCATTCATCAGGTTCACAATATTTCTGCTGATTGCCATTCCCAGACCGGTTCCCTGAACCTTGGTTGTCCGGTGGTCATCTGCGCGGCTGAACGGATCAAACATGATTTTCTGAAATTCCGGTGACATACCGATCCCATTATCCTCAATCGTAAATTCATAGCATCCAAGTTCCGAAAATCCATTTGGCTTTTCCTCTATGGAAAAATAATATTCCCGCCATCCGGTGTATACTTAATTGCATTGCTCATCAGATTCACAAACACCTGCTGGATTCTCAGGCTGTCACCACAGACATCCTCGTGTTCAATGTGATTGATGTGTATATCAAAATTGTGTTTATGTTCATCCAGCACCGGTTTCGTAAGCGTAATAAGATTATCCACCAGCTCTGACAGGTTGAAATCTTCCTGTGCCAGCGTCATTTTTCCGCTTTCAATACGTGCCATATCCAGTACTTCATTGATCAGCCCCAGCAGATGACGGCTTGATTCTGTAATCTTACTGAGACATTCAATAACTCTATCCTGACTCTCAATATTTGCTCCTGCGATTGCAGTCAGACCCACAATGGCATTCATTGGTGTCCGAATATCATGGGACATATTGGAAAGAAATTCTGTTTTCGCACGATTTGCATTTTCTGCGGACCGGTAAGCCTCTTTCAGTGCCTGACGGGATTCAATCTCTGCTTTCTTCTCCTGTGTCACATCCATGGATGCCAGCAATACCTTTTCCAGCT
>ENA-OQCS01000317-OQCS01000317.1-human-gut-metagenome-genome-assembly--contig:-NODE-317-length-26719-cov-3.997706_pt1 | contig 26719 bp, 31 predicted proteins | sample MGYA00242757_ERZ504575 | MGnify/ENA primary metagenome ERZ504575 (study PRJEB26092, sample SAMD00036297) | human gut metagenome | host: Homo sapiens | study: EMG produced TPA metagenomics assembly of... | reverse complement strand
TAATTTTCAATTTTAATTCTTAAGTGGCAGAACAAAGAAGAACATCCCGTACTCCGAAAGGAAAGGCACCACAGCCCGTAACAGACTACGGACGTATCCAGCCGCAAGCGCCGGAGCTGGAAGAAGCTGTCTTGGGAGCCTTGATGATTGAGAAGGACGCTTATTCGCTGGTAAGTGAAATTCTTCGTCCGGAGTCATTCTATGAGCATAGACATCAGTTGATATATTCCGCTATTACCGATTTGGCCGTGAATCAGAAGCCGGTCGATATCCTCACCGTGAAGGAGCAGCTTTCCAAGCGGGGAGAATTGGAGGAAGTGGGCGGCCCGTTCTATATTACCCAACTTAGCAGTAAGGTGGCATCTTCTGCACACATCGAATACCATGCACGTATCATTGCGCAGAAAGCTTTGGCACGTGAATTGATTACTTTTACCAGTAATATCCAGAGCAAGGCTTTCGACGAGACGCTGGACGTGGACGACCTGATGCAGGAGGCCGAAGGAAAGCTGTTCGAGATTTCCCAGCAGAACATGAAGAAGGATTATACACAAATTAATCCCGTCATTGCCGAAGCCTATGATTTGATTCAGAAAGCTGCCGCCCGCACCGATGGTTTGAGTGGCTTGGAAAGTGGGTATACCAAGCTGGACAAGATGACTTCCGGATGGCAGAAGTCCGACCTCATCATTATTGCAGCCCGTCCTGCCATGGGTAAAACGGCGTTCGTACTTTCCATGGCAAAAAACATTGCCGTGAATTTCCGCAATCCCGTAGCACTGTTCTCGCTTGAAATGAGTAACGTGCAGCTGGTGAACCGTCTGATATCCAACGTGTGCGAGATTCCGAGTGAGAAAATCAAGAGTGGCCAGTTGGCAGACTATGAATGGCAGCAGTTGGATTACAAACTGCGTGACTTGCTGGATGCTCCGCTTTATGTGGACGATACGCCTTCTTTGTCGGTATTCGAACTCCGTACGAAGGCACGGCGTCTGGTACGTGAACACGGAGTGAAGATTATCATCATCGACTACCTTCAGCTGATGAATGCAAGCGGAATGTCTTTCGGTAGCCGTCAGGAGGAAGTCAGTACCATTTCGCGTTCATTGAAAGGTTTGGCCAAGGAGCTGAACATTCCTATCATCGCCTTGTCGCAGTTGAACCGTGGTGTGGAGAACCGTGAAGGCGAGGAAGGCAAGCGTCCCCAGTTGAGTGACCTTCGTGAATCCGGTGCTATCGAGCAGGATGCCGATATGGTGTGCTTCATCCACCGTCCCGAATATTACAAGATTTATACTTCTGCCGATGGCAGTGACTTGCGCGGTATGGCGGAAATCATCATAGCAAAGCACCGTAACGGTGCCGTGGGGGATGTGCGTCTGAGATTTATCGGACAGTACACCCGTTTCCAGAATCCGGAGGATGATATGGTTATCCCACCTCCGACGGAGGGTGGAGGAGCTACATTCGGTTCACGTATGAATGCGCCTATCGGAAGTACGGCAACACCGCCACCTCCATCGGCTGCTGATTTTCCGCCACAGACGGACAACCCGTTTGGAGGTGTGGGGTCGGACGGGCCATTACCTTTCTGATGTATTTTTATGGCTACACCCTTTGCTTGAATGCCTATACCATCGTAGAGTGATGGCTACACCTTTAGGTACAAAGGTGTAGCATGTTAAATACTGTATTTGAGCCTATTTACTTATTCTAAAATCTTCAATGTGGACAGTAAGAACGTCAATCTTACTTTTGCTCCCTTTTCCGTTTTGATTGTGCCTCGGGCATCTGCTGTTCTGTGTTTATTTTATCAGTGGATAGAGTATCTTGTTTTATTTTTTGTTCCTTTCTCAGCCGGTTGAGTTTCCATCTGTTCCAGAAAAGGAGCTCACTCCATTTGTTGAAATCCTTTTTGAAGATAATGCCAATACCTTGTGTTGTCAGATTTGTCCGGGTGTAGTAGCGGTCGTTCGTTTCGTTGTACGCTTTCAGGCGGATGTCTCCGGAACGGTTGACGAGCCATTCCGCTTCAAAGTCTCCCACAAAATTGGTATTTGCCATCGGATTGTCACGATAGCCAAAATTACCATTGATAAGTAGTCGGTTATTCAATAATTGCCCCGAAAGCATGGTCTCGAACTCCATGTCTGTCCAGCCTCTTTCACCGGTACTGAAATTGGTGCCGAAGTTCCAGTTATTGACATCGAGAATGTTCGATAAAGCGTTATTCAACTGTCCGGAAAGGGTGGATGAAACAACACTGGACATCATATTCGAATTCTGGGTGGCTCCCAAGTTTTCCGGGGTATAGAACTTGCCGATAGCCAACAGATAGAGTATCTGCATGTTCATTTGCTCGTCAGTAGGAATATAGTTACGGACAATGGCCTGCACTTCATCGCGTTCGTTGGGCAGCTCGATGTCGAATTTTACATCGGGTGAAGTCAATTGTCCGGTAAGGTCCATCATACAGTTCACTTTTACATTTGTCTGGCTGATGTAGCCGGAGGTTGCCTCGTTGGGCATCAGGTCATTTAAGGATGCTGAGTTGACCGTATAGCCTGCTTTTATGTCCAGAGTGGCATCCAGCGGCGAACCGTTGAATGTAATGGTACTTCCATCCCTGATAATAAAGTCCTTTCGGATAACCTCTTGCAGACTGAATTTATAGACTCCCTGGCTTATCCGGTAACTGCCGAACATCTTTACATCTCCTTTATTGAAAAACTCTGTACGGATATTTCCGGTTCCCGTCCACTGATATAGTCGCCGGCGATAGGGTCCATGATAATCTTCATGGTAGCGTCGGGGGTGGCGTCTACCAAGAGATTCAGCCGGATGTCAGTGTCGCTTTCTTTCTCTTCCTCGATTTCCTTTTGGGCAATCTCGTAGTCGGAAAGGCGGACAGAGTCTTGTACGGCACGGCGTGGCGTCTTGTCCACAAACTTGATGAACTGGTTGCTGACTGCTGTAGATACGTTATCCTTTATATAGGTAAAGGTGGTGTTGCGATTGGTAGTCATTGCAACGTCAATGTTAACGCCATCTTGGGCATTACCGGCAATAGTGGCATTCCCCGTACCGTAGACGGTGCCGTAGAAGGGATAGTCCGGTGATTCTTTGGTATTCATCACCAGCATGTCGTTGACATTGAAATTGAAACGGTACTCCAGGTTCTTGAAATGCTGATAATGCAGATAGCCGCTCATGCTGCCTTGATGCCCTTGCGTGTCGAAAATGCGGTTGTTGCGGAAGGTCAACCCGCCGGGCTCGATGTAGATGCTGTCTTTGACGGAGAAAGTGGTGTTGAGCACGTCTACCTTCATGGAAGCATCGCCGAATACACGCCCTTCCATGGTGAGAGCCTTGAATTTGCCATAGAAATGTACATGGCCGGTGGCACGTCCGTTGAATTCGGGCGTGATGCTGCTCATATAATGATGTATGAACTTCAAGTTGGTACCGCCCGCTTCAATTTGGAGATCCAATGAACTGGTGGGCTTCAAGGGATAGACATAGCCATACACATGGCTTTTGGCGATATCTTTCTCCCTGATATGGGCATCCAGATAGATGCCCTTCACGTCATGGTGCCATTCTCCGTGTATGTTGGCATCACCCAGCAAGCCTTCGTTCAATCCGAGGTTGCGGATAAACAAGTCGGTGCTCATGACGGGTTTTTCCAGTACTCCGCTGGCGAAAGCCGGACCGGTGGCTTCTCCTTTGAAATTGACTCCGAGGTCTGCAATGTCGAACACATAACCGATGTTGATTTCCTTCAAATCCAGACGTACTGTATCTTCGGGTTGTGGTGAAACGATACCATTGATACGCAAGTGCCGGTCTTTATGGCTGAAGTAGAAATCATTGACATACACTTTGCCGGAGTCGAGTACCACTTGGGAGGGATGTATATCCCATAGCGTATCGTTCAGTATCACGTTGGTGGGCTGGACATCAATGACGGTTTTTAAGGGGGGAAGTTTCCTCTTGTTTTCATTCGCTTCTTTCTGTTCACGGATGAAGTGGGCGACGGCGGCGAGTTTCCCGCTGTAGGTTACAGTGCTGCTGTTACCCCAGTTCAGCGTGGTCTGTATGCTGTTGTTCTGGGCTTGCGCTTCTAAAGCTATATTGACAGCGCCGCTTGATTTGCGGTTGCTGAAGCGTAGGCGTGTATGGAACTGGTCACCGGGATTCTCGCAAAGGAACATTCCGGATTCGATGAATTTGTTTTCATAGCGGAGACGGGGAAAATAGCCTTCTACACGGAGTCGCTGTGCCTTGTCATTGAAGTATCCTTTAATGGTGGAATGGGTATATACTTTTACCGGAATCTGAAAGACGGTGGAGAGCAGTTCCGTATTGTAAATGTGCATGTCGAAATGGAAATTGTTCTCCGTCTCTATGGGTTTCTTGTCTGGCAGAATCAAGGCGGGGATATAACGACGCATGATATTCAGTACACTGGCAGGCAGGGTACGATAAGAATAATCGCCTTCTATGCGACCTTGGAGAAAGTTGGATTGGATGGTCAGCCGTTTCTGGTCTTCGCTTTCTCTGATGGCGGATATCTTCAGATTGTCCAGGAAGTATTGTGTTTCCGGAGCTGCGAACAGTAAGCTGTCAACGTTGATTTCACCGTTCATCTCGTCAATGGAACCGCCGGTGAAGTCAGCCTTGACTTTGACTGATATTTCCGTATCTTCATAGTTGGGTGTCAGATGTAGGGCATGAGGACGAAATTTGTCGATGCTTGCCTGAAAGTTGAAAGTCGGTACCCGACTGGCGGTATTGATGGTGCCGTTCAAAATAACAGAACCATTGGTGTCATCCAAGGCGACTTTTCCCGTGAAGCCTCCCTGCTTGTATTCTCCATCCAGGGTGATATTTTCGTAATTGTAGTCGCTGTAATCAATGGAGCAACCAGCCCTTTCAGCAGTACGGATGGGTATTGGTTTTCGTAATGGCTGCTGTTGACATCCAGATTGAAAGTTACTTTACCCAGTTTCTTGTTGCCCAGCATCTTGCCTAGCTCAAACTCTTTGGTTTTCACTGCACCGGAATAGGCAAAATAACCTTTATCTTTGTTAGAACTTAGTTTTACGTCAGTTTGGATGGTTCCGATGTCGGTGCGTACTTGTCCGTAAGTTACGAGGTCTGTGAAGTAGCCCGATACTTCTCCACGGAAGGAAACCGTTCCTAAGTGTTGCAGGACGGGAGGTACTCCATTATAGTTCTTGCTGAAATTCCGGACAAAGAAGGCAATTCCTTCCGGGTCTGCGTACAAATTGGACAAATTGCCGAATATATAAGCATTTTCCGGATGGGAAAGGTCTTGTAGTGATACGTCTCCCCTCAGATAAAAATGATTTCCGACAGAGACGGAAAGGTGCGGGCAATTCAGTTGATTGACAGTGCCGTCCGTCTGTACCTCTACTTGCAATTTTTCCTTGAAGGAACCAAAAGCCGGAACAAAAGCCGATAAATCCTGCAAGGCGATTTGAGAGGGCAGCAAATGGAATGAGAAACGGACATCTTGGGCAAGATTGTCAAACGCCCCCAGACTGTCATAATCCATGTGTATAGTATCCATTGCCAAAGAGGTGTTGGGGAGGTCGATGGCGAAATTTTCGATTTTCATCCGTTGGTCATTGCCGATAACCTTTAGGCTTAGTTTCTTCAATTCAAATCCGGAATGTTCTTCTTCGATGCTCAGACGCTTGATGGCGGCATTGATAGAATCATTTTGCAATGCTTTTAGGGAGATGTTTGCAATAATGTTACGCAAGCGGAGATGCTGTGGATTGAACTTTCCCGGAGTCTCTTTCTCGGACAGCACATCATACGAAACCTTTCCGCGGCGTATCAGTAAGGAATTGATACGGAGATCCAGGTTATTTTTCTTTTGAACCGTATCTTTGGATGCGAATGCGTCGAGTACAAACTGAAAATTAGGTTTATCCTTTGGAGTCTGCTTGCTCAGATTGATGTTAAAGCCGAACAATTGTATGTTACTGATGGATATTTTGCCGCTGAATAGGGGGAGAATATCGAATTTGGCGGAAAGACGGGGCACCTTCAGCATTTCCTTGCCGGACTGGTCGTCCAGGAGCAGGTCGTCGATGATGATGCGGTTCAGCAATCCTATGTTTATTCGCCCAATGGAAATCTTGCTGTCCAGTATGGAAGCCAGTTCATTGGCAACAAATACAGACATTGTCGCTGAACGGATGGAATGTTCAGCAACAATATGGTACCGATATACAATCCCAATACAATACCGAGTACCCAGCGTACTGTTTTTTTTAGCTTTCTGATAGGCGGTTAATTTTTATAATCAGCCAACAAAAATATGAAATAATACGTTATGAATCGTACTTTTATCACTACTTTTGCAGCGTTTAAACGTAAATAAACATTATGAGTACAATAATCTTGGGAATAGAATCTTCTTGTGATGACACTTCTGCAGCTGTCATCAAAGATGGTTATCTGCTTTCGAATGTGGTGGCCAGCCAAGCTGTGCATGAAGCGTACGGTGGGGTAGTGCCTGAACTGGCTTCCCGCGCGCACCAACAAAATATAGTTCCGGTAGTGCATGAGGCATTGAAACGCGCCGGAGTAACTAAAGAGGAATTGAGTGCTGTGGCTTTTACACGTGGACCGGGATTGATGGGGTCGTTGTTGGTGGGGGTATCTTTCGCCAAAGGGTTCGCCCGTTCATTAGGTATTCCCATGATTGATGTTAATCATTTGACTGGCCATGTTTTAGCTCATTTCATTAAAGCAGAAGGTGAAGATAATGTGCAGCCGGAATTTCCTTTCCTCTGCTTGCTGGTTTCCGGTGGAAACTCACAGATTATCTTGGTGAAAGCCTATAACGATATGGAAATTTTGGGGCAGACCATTGATGATGCCGCCGGTGAAGCCATTGACAAATGCTCGAAGGTAATGGGATTGGGATATCCGGGTGGTCCGATTATTGACAAACTGGCTCGGCAAGGTAATCCTAAAGCCTTCTCGTTCAGCAAACCGCATATTCCAGGGTTGGATTATAGTTTCAGCGGACTTAAGACCTCGTTTCTTTACTCTCTGCGCGACTGGATGAAGGACGACCCCGATTTCATCGAACATCACAAGATGGATTTGGCGGCATCACTGGAAGCTACCGTTGTAGATATCTTGATGGATAAGTTGCGCAAAGCTGCCAAACAATATAAAATAAAGGAAGTGGCTGTTGCAGGAGGCGTTTCTGCCAATAATGGATTGCGTAATGCTTTCCGTGAGCATGCCGGGAAGTATGGTTGGAAAATATTTATTCCGAAGTTCAGCTACACAACGGATAACGCTGCCATGATTGCCATTACCGGATACTTCAAGTATATGGATAAGGATTTTTGTCCGATGGAAGCACCTGCTTATTCACGCGTAACTTTAGGATAATATATAATAAGGTATGAAGCTGGAAGAAAAGGTAGGAGAGCTGCTGAAAGCAAAGAAATTGTCCCTTTCCACCGCAGAAAGTTGTACGGGTGGAGGGATTGCCGCTCTGATAACTTCCGTTCCCGGCAGTTCGGAATACTTTAATGGTAGTATAGTGGCGTATTCCAATGAAATAAAGATGTCTTTGCTGCATGTATCTGCCGAAACTTTGGAAAAACATGGAGCAGTAAGCCGCGAAACTGTTACGGAAATGGTGAAAGGTGCGATGAAAACGCTGAAAACAGATTGTGCAGTGGCTACTTCCGGTATTGCAGGTCCTGGAGGTGGGACTCCGGAAAAACCGGTGGGTACGGTGTGGATAGCCGCTGCCTATAAAAATGAAATCGTTACCATGAAGCAGGAGGGAGACGAGGGAAGAAAGGGAAATGTGGAAAAAGCAATTCAAAATGCCCTTTTGTTGCTTTGTGAGAAGCTGAAATGAGGAAAAAATGCTATCATACAGTGAATTATTTTAAGAAAAACTTGTTTGGTAACGATAAAAGTGCTTACTTTGCGCTCTGTTTGAAATAGGCAAAAAAGAAAACTATAAAATTAAGATAGAAATGTCAAAGATTTGTCAAATTACCGGAAAGAAGGCCATGATTGGCAACAATGTTTCACACTCAAAGAGAAGAACAAAGAGAACCTTTGATTTGAACTTGTTTAACAAGAAGTTCTACTATGTAGAGCAGGATTGCTGGATCAGCCTTAGCATTTGCGCTAATGGTTTGCGCATTATTAATAAGAAAGGACTGGACGCTGCTTTGAAAGATGCGGTAGCTAAAGGTTATTGTGATTGGAAAAGCATTAAAGTTATTGGCTAAAGTAGAGGAGAATACTGATTATGGCAAAGAAAGCAAAAGGTAACAGAGTACAGGTGATTCTGGAATGCACAGAACACAAGGATAGCGGTATGCCGGGTACTTCTCGTTATATTACGACGAAGAACAGAAAGAATACCACAGAGAGATTGGAGTTGAAGAAATACAACCCGATTCTGAAGAGAGTGACAGTACATAAAGAAATTAAATAATAAATCTATAACTTATGGCAAAGAAAGCGGTAGCAACCTTGCACGAAGGAAGCAAAGAAGGACGTTCTTATACAAAGGTTATCAAAATGGTGAAGTCTCCTAAGACTGGTGCTTACATCTTTGATGAACAGATGGTCCGTAATGAAGATGTTCAGAACTTCTTTAAGAAATAAGATAAATACAGTGGCTGTAAAGCGCTGATGACTTATAAAAATCCCCTTGTCGGTATTTCCGGTAAGGGGATTTCTTTTTAAAAAGAGGACGAAGTTTTTAATATTCGTCAGTTTTGTTATATCTTTGCTGAAAATGCGAAGATAGGCTGCACCTCGGCATAAAAATGAACGGGTTCATTTTATTCTGCATCCGGTTTGCACTATCTTTGCAGGGAATGCGAAAACAGGTTGCATAAAAATAATTAGTGTATGGGATTTTTTAGTTTTTCTCCAAGGAAAAAAAGGAAACATTAGATAAAGGATTATCTAAGACCAAAGAAAGTGTGTTTGGCAAGATTGCGCGTGCCGTGGCAGGAAAGTCAAAAGTTGATGATGAAGTATTGGATAATCTGGAAGAGGTGTTGATAACTTCGGATGTGGGCGTGGAAACGACACTGAAAATTATTGAACGTATCGAAAAGCGTGCAGCAGCCGACAAATATATGAATGCCACTGAGCTGAATCATATTTTACGTGATGAAATCGCAGCGTTGCTTACAGAGAATAATTCGGAGGATGTGGATGACTTTGAAGCACCGATTGCGAAGAAACCATACGTCATTATGGTAGTGGGCGTCAATGGTGTAGGGAAGACTACTACGATTGGCAAACTGGCTTATCAGTTCAAGAAAGCCGGAAAGTCTGTTTATCTGGGTGCTGCCGATACTTTCCGTGCTGCTGCTGTGGAGCAGTTGGTGATATGGGGTGAACGGGTAGGTGTACCTGTTGTAAAGCAGAAAATGGGTGCTGACCCGGCTTCTGTCGCTTTTGACACACTGAGTTCCGCAACTGCCAATAATGCCGATGTGGTAATTATAGATACGGCAGGACGCCTTCATAATAAAGTCGGTTTGATGAATGAACTGACGAAAATCAAGAATGTGATGAAGAAGGTTGTTCCTGATGCTCCGAATGAGGTGTTGCTTGTGTTGGATGGCTCAACCGGGCAGAATGCATTCGAACAAGCCAAGCAGTTCACTCTGGCAACGGAGGTTACGGCAATGGCTGTTACAAAGTTGGACGGAACAGCCAAGGGTGGCGTAGTCATCGGCATTTCAGACCAGTTTAAAATTCCGGTTAAATATATTGGATTGGGTGAAGGAATGGAAGATTTGCAGGTGTTCCGTAAAAAGGAATTTGTTGATTCACTGTTCGGGGAGAATGCATGAAACGGAAGACTATAGATATCATCACTTTAGGATGTTCTAAAAACCTGGTGGATTCGGAACATTTGATGCGTCAGTTGGAGGAAGTGGGATTCCATGTGACACATGATGCGGAAAGACCGAAGGGACAGATTGCCGTAATCAATACTTGCGGTTTCATCGGTGACGCCAAGGAGGAATCCATTAATATGATTCTGGAATTTGCGCAGGCCAAGGAGGAAGGAAACTTGGAGAAGCTTTATGTAATGGGTTGCCTTTCGGAACGTTATCTGAAGGAATTGGCCGTTGAAATTCCCCAGGTGGATAAATTCTATGGTAAATTCAATTGGAGAGAGTTGTTGCAGGATTTGGGAAAGGCCTATCATGACGAGCTGCACATAGAGCGCACATTGACCACTCCCAAGCATTATGCCTATTTGAAGATATCCGAAGGGTGTGACCGTAAATGTTCTTATTGCGCTATTCCCATCATTACGGGACGGCATGTGTCGCGCCCGATGGAGGAAATACTTGACGAGGTGAAGTATCTGGTTGCACGGGGTGTAAAGGAATTCCAGGTTATAGCCCAGGAGTTGACCTATTACGGAGTAGATTTATATAAGAAGCAAATGTTGCCCGAGCTTGTTGAGCGGATTTCGGATATTCCCGGAGTGGAGTGGATACGCTTGCATTATGCCTATCCGGCACATTTTCCGACTGATTTATTCCGTGTGATGCGCGAGCGTGACAATGTATGCAAATATATGGATATTGCCCTGCAACATATCAGCGACAATATGCTGCAAAAGATGCGCCGCCATGTGACGAAGGATGAGACGTATAAGCTGATAGAACAATTCCGTGAGGAGGTTCCCGGTATCCATCTCCGTACTACACTGATGGTGGGGCATCCAGGAGAAACTGAAGCCGATTTTGAGGAGCTGAAAGAGTTTGTCCGTAAGTGCGTTTCGATAGATGGGGGCTTTTGCGTATTCGGAAGAAGAAGGGACGTATGCCGCTGCTGAATATGAGGATTCTATTCCCCAGGAAGTGAAACAAGCGCGCTTGGATGAGTTAATGTCTATTCAACAAGGCATTTCAGGGGAGTTGAGTGCGGAGAAAGTAGGCAGGCAGATGAAAGTAATCATTGACCGGCTGGAAGGCGAATATTATATTGGACGTACAGAATTTGATTCTCCCGAAGTGATCCTGAGGTTTTGATTGAGCGTGGAGACAGAGCGTTGCATATAGGTAACTTTTACCACGTAGAGATAGTAAATTCCGATGATTTCGACCTTTTTGGACGAATAATTTAAAGATTTTTCCTTATCTTCTTGCATATGTGAAGAAGATTTGCTAATATAGCACCGTAGTTCAATTTAAAGGCTTACATTTTGAATAACAAAGAGTTTACTTCTGAATTGTCGCGGAGGTTAGGATACACATTGAAAGATACTTCTGAACTGGTTGCTTCATTGCTGGCAGATATGACACGGCAGTTGGAGGAGGGAAATATTATCTCTATACAAGGGTTCGGTACATTCGAAGTGAAAAAGAAGGCAGAGCGTATATCTGTGAATCCGACTACAAAGCAGCGTATGCTGGTACCTCCCAAATTGGTGTTGACTTATAAGCCGAGTACATTGTTAAAGGATAAGTTTAAGTAACCGGCTTTTAAAAAAATCTCCCGTATTATGAATGAGAAACTGAACATACAAGACCTGATTGACACGCTGGCTGAAAGGCATGGCATGAGCAAGAAGAATGCGGATAGTTTTGTGAAAGAATTCTTCCAGCTGATTGAGGAGTCTTTGGAGAAGGACAAGTATGTGAAGATACGAGGTTTGGGGACTTTCAAGCTGATAGATGTCGGGAGTCGTGAAAGCGTTAATGTGAATACGGGGGAAAGGTTTGAGATACAAGGGCATACAAAAGTGTCGTTTACACCGGAACCGGCTTTGAAAGATATTATCAATAGACCATTTTCGCATTTTGAAACTGTAGTTTTGAATGACGCTACGGTGCTTGAGGACACCCTGCAGGAAAATGACAGTGAAGATGATGAAGATACTGAAATCAAAACTCCGGAACAAGAGGTGGAGGAGAAGGTTGCCTTAGTGGAAGAAGCCACGATAGAAGAACCTTTGGTGGAAACTGTAGTCGAAGAGCCGTTAGTTGAGCCCGAACCGGAAGTTGAAGAGGAGAAACCGGAAAAAACTGAACCTGAAGCAATGCCTGAAAATATAGTTGCTGTTGAACCGGAACCGTCTGAGCCAGTGATAAAAGATACGGCAGATTCTTCGACTATGAAATATTTTATAGGCATCGTTGTATTTGTAGTGTTGTTGTGTGGTGGTGCCGTAGCTTTCATGTATTATCCGGACTTGCTTGACAAACTTACTGCAAAGCCTCTTGTAGAAGAGGTTGCAGACTCGGATGTGAAGGAATCTGTTACTGAAAAGGTGGATGTCCCTGCCGGTCAAGACAATATTGCCTTGACAGACAGCATTGTTTCAAAAGATGTTGTAGTTCCTGCCCGGACAGATACTGTGGCAGAAACTGTTGCTACAACAACTCCTGCGCTTACAACAACTCCAAAGGAAAATGTACAGGTACAGTCTCCCGCTCCTAAAAAAGAGCAGAAAAAGACAGTTGCACCGTTTGAACCGGATTCTGTGGGGTATACGATTGTGGGAACAGAAACCACTTATACCATCAAGGAAGGGGAAACGCTGACTAGGGTAGCGCTTCGTTTTTATGGGACAAAAGCTCTTTGGCCTTATATCGTGAAGCATAATCCCGGCGTAATCAAGAATCCGGATAATGTACCTTATGGTACCACTATCAAGATACCGAAATTAGCCAAGAAGCAGTAAAAAATTACTGCTTCTTTTTTGTTAAATACTAAACTCTATGAAAGTAGTTTAATCTAAAAGGTTTCGCATAGTTTTTTAATAAAAATTAGTTGGTATGGTTAATTTATTCCCGTACTTTTGGGAGCGAAAAAAATAATTGCCGGTTCAAAACCGGATAAATGAAGAAATTAAACATTAAAAAATAGATTGATTTATGGCTGAAACAATTGACATCCGCGAACTGAATGAGCGGATTGAAAGACAAAGTGCTTTCGTTACCAATCTTACCACAGGTATGGACCAGGTCATTGTAGGACAAAAGCATCTGGTAGAGTCGTTGTTAATTGGTTTGTTGTCCGATGGACATGTGTTGTTGGAAGGTGTGCCCGGTTTGGCAAAGACTTTAGCTATCAAGACGCTTGCTTCGTTGATTGATGCGCAATACAGCCGCATTCAGTTTACGCCTGACTTGTTGCCTGCCGACGTAATAGGTACAATGGTTTACAGCCAGAAGGATGAAACGTTCCAAGTAAAAAAAGGTCCGGTCTTCGCAAACTTTGTTTTGGCTGATGAAATCAACCGTGCTCCGGCCAAAGTACAGAGTGCTTTGCTGGAAGCCATGCAGGAACGTCAAGTTACTATCGGCAATGAAACTTTCGGGTTGCCCAAACCATTCCTGGTGCTTGCCACACAGAATCCTATCGAGCAGGAAGGTACTTATCCGCTGCCCGAAGCGCAAGTGGACCGTTTCATGCTGAAAGTCGTAATAGACTATCCGAAGCTGGAAGAGGAGAAACTGATTATCCGTCAGAATATCAATGGTGATAAATTTGAAGTGAAGCCCATTTTGAAGGCAGACGAAATTATTGAAGCTCGTAAAGTGGTTCGCCAGGTGTATCTGGATGAGAAAATAGAAAAATATATTGTTGATATTGTATTTGCTACCCGTTATCCGGAAAAATATGATTTAAAAGAACTGAAAGACATGATTGGTTTCGGCGGTTCGCCCCGTGCTTCCATCAACTTGGCCTTGGCTGCCCGTAGCTACGCGTTCATCAAGCGTCGCGGTTATGTCATTCCGGAGGATGTGCGCGCTGTGGCACATGACGTACTTCGCCACCGTATCGGCTTGACTTACGAGGCGGAAGCCAGCAATATGACATCTGATGAAATCGTCAGCAAGATACTGAACAAGGTTGAAGTGCCCTAACGCATAATAGAGGTTTTCGTAAACTTGAGGTTTACAATCCTATACCTGAGGCTTAGCGTCGTAAACCTTAGGGTTGAGTACCGAAAACCTCACCCCTTTTCATAGGGAAGTTTCTGTTATAAACTAAATTGCGCTTGTGTGCTTAAATGAGATTATTAAAATAAATCAATGGAAACAACAGAACTTTTGAAGAAAGTCCGTCAGATTGAGATAAAGACGCGCGGATTGTCCAACAATATCTTTGCCGGGCAGTATCACTCTGCTTCAAGGGTAGAGGTATGGCATTCTCCGAGGTGCGCGAGTATCAGTTTGGCGATGACATACGCGACATTGACTGGAATGTGACCGCCCGCTTCAACAAGCCTTACGTCAAGGTGTTTGAGGAGGAGCGCGAATTGACAGTGATGTTGTTGGTAGATGTTTCCGGTAGTTTGGAGTTCGGTACGGTAAAGCAGATGAAGAAGGATATGGTGACGGAAATTGCCGCTACACTGGCATTCTCTGCCATTCAGAATAATGACAAGATTGGTGTCATCTTCTTTTCGGACCGGATTGAGAAGTTTATTCCGCCCAAGAAGGGACGTAAGCATATACTTTACATCATCCGCGAACTGATAGATTTTCATGCGGAAAGCCGGAGGACGAACATCCGTTTGGGATTGGAATATCTGACGAATGTGATGAAACGCCGTTGCACGGCATTTGTCTTGTCCGACTTCATCGACCAGGAAAGTTTCAAGAACGCCATGACCATTGCCAATCGTAAGCATGACCTGGTTGCCGTTCAGGTGTACGACCGTCGTGTGGAAGAATTGCCACCCGTGGGACTGATGAAGATTAGGGATGCCGAGACGGGACATGAGCAGTGGATTGACACCTCCTCGCGTGCCGTGCGCCGTGCCCATCATGATTGGTGGGTGAACAAGCAGGCGGAATTGAATGAAACGTTTACCAAGAGTAATGTCGACAATGTGTCGGTACGTACGACCAGGATTATGTCAAGGCATTGATGAATTTGTTTGCGAAACGAAATTAATCGGAAAATGAAAAGATATTTATTTCTGATAGCGTTATTGATAGCATGGTCGGGAAGGGTAGTAGCCCAGTCGGTAACGGTAGATGCTACGATTGACTCTTTGCAGATTCTTATTGGAGAGCAGGCAAAGATAAAGCTTCAAGTATCTCTGGATGCCGATAAGCGTGCCATATTCCCGGTATATACCGATACGCTGGTGAATGGGGTTGAAATTATTGATGTGGCCAAGCCGGATACGCAACTGCTGAATGATGGCCGGCGTGCATTGATAACTCAAGAGTATACAGTTACCTCTTTCGACTCGGCTCTTTATTATCTGCCGCCTATGGAAGTGACAGTGGATAATGAGAAGTATCGCTCCAAAGCGTTGGCCTTGAAAGTATATTCGGTGAATGTCCCGTTAGACCCGGAGAATCCGGAACAGTTCTTCGGTCCCAAAACAGTGATGCAAGCGCCTTTTGCCTGGGAAGACTGGTATGGTCTTATGGCTTGTGGTGCGCTGATTATCCCGATAGATATTACTTGTCTATCTGATAATGCGCTTCTTCGACAATAAGCCTATTATCCGTAAGGTGAAGGTAGAACCTAAGCTGCCTCCCCATCAGTTGGCTATGCAGGAGATAGAACGTATCAAGAATGAGAAGGTATGGCAGAAAGGGGAACCGAAGGAATATTATACGGAATTGACCGATACTCTTCGTACATATATAAAAGACCGTTTTGGTTTCAATGCTTTGGAAATGACTTCTACGGAAATCATAGATAAGTTGCTGGAAATGAAAGATAAGGAAGCAATATCGGATTTGCGTGAATTGTTCCAGACTGCTGATTTGGTGAAATTTGCCAAGCATAATCCATTGATGAACGAAAATGACGCTAACCTGATTAATGCCATTGACTTTATTAATGAAACCAAGGAGAAAGAAGAGGAGAATGCCAAGCCGCAACCTACTGAGATTACCATTATCGAGAAACGTTCTTTGCGTACCAAGATTTTGCTGGGAGCGGGTATTGTGGTGTTGGCTGTAGCTCTTGCCTGTTCATTGATATATATCGGATTGGAGTTGTATAATTATTTTGCTTAATGCTGGAAAAGTGACTTCAATCGGATATACATGAGTGAAAAATGAAGGATGTTTGGAGCGAAGCTGAATTGTAAATCGTTAAATCGTACATAAATATGGTTTTTGCCAATATTGAATATTTATTTTTGCTGCTGTTGCTTATACCTTATATAGTATGGTATATTATGAAGCGGACGAATAGTGAAGCTACGCTTCAGATTTCGGATGCCCGTGTGTATGCCCATACCCCTAAAAGCTATAAGAACTATTTGTTGCATGTACCGTTTGTATTGCGGATAATTGCCTTGATACTGATTATTCTTGTTTTGGCACGTCCGCAAACCACCGATAGCTGGCAGAACAGTGAGATTGAGGGTATTGATATCATGCTTGCTATGGACGTTTCTACCAGTATGCTGGCCGAAGACCTGAAACCTAACCGGTTGGAAGCGGCGAAGGATGTGGCGGCAGAGTTTATTAACGGACGTCCGAATGACAATATAGGTATAACTTTGTTTGCTGGAGAAAGCTTTACGCAATGTCCGTTGACAGTAGACCATGCCGTATTGTTGAACTTGCTTAAAGATATGAAGTGCGGGCTGATTGAAGACGGAACGGCAATCGGTATGGGTATTGCCAATGCCGTTACCCGTTTGAAGGATAGCAAGGCAAAGTCGAAAGTCATTATTCTGCTGACGGACGGTGTCAATAATAAAGGTGATATTTCTCCTTTGACGGCTGCTGAAATAGCCAAGAGTTTTGGCATTCGCGTTTATACTATTGGGGTAGGAACCAATGGTATGGCTCCTTATCCTTATCCGGTAGGCGGAACAGTGCAATATGTCAATATGCCCGTCGAAATTGATGAAAAGACTTTGACACAGATTGCCGGAACAACGGAAGGTAACTATTTCCGTGCCACCAGCAACTCGAAGTTGAAGGAAGTGTACGAGGAGATAGACAAGCTGGAGAAAACAAAATTGAATGTAAAAGAATACAGCAAGCGCCAGGAAGAGTACCGCTGGTTTGCGTTGGCTGCTTTCTTGTGCGTATTACTGGAGGTACTGTTACGCAACTCTATATTGAAGAAGATACCGTAAAAACGGAGAATGTCTTTTAGTGTATCAGTCATTGCGTAGCCAAATTGTAAATTGTAAATTGCTAAATTGTAAATAAAAAGATGTTTCGATTTGAAGAACCTGCATATTTGTACTTGTTGCTGCTGCTGCCTTTATTGGCGGCCTTCTACTTGTACTCCAATTATCGGAGGAGGAAAGCCATTCGTAAATTTGGTGACCCTATACTGATGGCACAGCTAATGCCGGATGTTTCCAAATACCGTCCGGATGTGAAGTTTTGGTTGGTTTTTGCGGCTATCGGGTTGTTCACGGTACTGCTGGCACGCCCGCAGTTTGGTTCCAAACTGGAGACGGTAAAACGCCAGGGAGTGGAAGTGATGATTGCGTTGGATATATCCAATTCCATGCTGGCACAAGACGTACAGCCAAGCCGCTTGCAGAAGGCAAAACGGCTGGTGGCGCAGTTGGTAGATAAGATGCAGAATGACAAGGTCGGTATGATTGTTTTTGCAGGTGACGCATTTACCAGTTGCCTATTACGAGTGATTATATTTCTGCCAAGATGTTTTTGGAGTCCATCGACCCTTCGCTGATTTCCAAGCAAGGTACGGCAATTGGAGCTGCGATAAATCTGGCTGCCCGGAGTTTTACACCTCAAGAAGGAGTGGGACGTACTGTTATTGTCATCACCGACGGTGAAAACCATGAAGGTGGTGCCGTAGAAGCTGCTAAGGCTGCTGCAGAGAAAGGTATCCAGGTCAATGTATTAGGGGTAGGTATGCCTGAGGGTGCCCCCATTCCAATAGAGGGTACTAATGATTATCGTCGTGACCGTGAAGGTAATGTAATCGTTACTCGCTTGAATGAGCAGATGTGTCAGGAAATTGCTCAGGCGGGAAATGGTATTTATGTGCGCGTAGACAATACCAACGGTGCACAGAAAGCGATTAGTCAGGAAATCAACAAGATGGCAAAGGCAGATGTGGAAACACAGGTGTACACGGAATTCAATGAACAGTTTCAGGCAGTGGCATGGATTATTCTGCTGTTGTTACTGGCTGAGATGTTGATATTGGAGCGCAAGAATCCTCTGTTCCGCAACATTCATTTATTCTCTAATAAGAAATGATGCGTATGTTACAGAAAAAATATATTGGAATAGTTTTGCTGCTATTAGTGGCAGTTTCAGCTTCTGCACAGAAGGCGGAACGCGATTATATCCGTAAGGGAAACCGTTTTTTAAGGATAGCGTATATGTGGATGCAGAAGTGAACTATCGGAAGGCTTTGGAGGTAAACCCGAAGTCAACGGTTTCCATGTTCAACCTGGGAAATACATTGACCCAGCAGAACAAGCCGCAGGAAGCGATGGAGCAATATGTGGGAGCTACCAAGATAGAAAAGGACAAATCGAACTTAGCACAGATTTATCATAATATGGGAGTCATCTTTCATTCTCAGAAGGATTATGCAAAGGCGGTAGAAGCTATAAGGAGTCGTTACGTAATAATCCGAAAGATGATGAAACGCGCTATAACCTTGCTTTGGCACAGAAACAGTTGCAAGACCAGCAACAGAACCAGGATCAGAATCAAGATCAGGATAAACAGGACCAACAGAAGGAGCAGGATAAACTGCAGGATCAGCAGAAAGACCAGCAACAGAATCAAGACCAGCAACAACAACCTTCTCAGCCGGAAAAGAAAGATAATGAGATGTCTAAGGAAAATGCAGAACAGCTATTGAACTCTGTCATGCAAGACGAGAAGGATGTGCAGGATAAAGTGAAAAAGCAGCAGGTACTTCAAGGAGGTCGTCTGGAAAAAGATTGGTAACAAACATAATAGGAAATAATATATGAGAAAAATAGTTTTCTTATGGATAGCACTGATTGCAGTCGGTATGAATGTCTTTGCCGATGGCAAGGTATCGTTTACTGCGTCTGCTCCTGACGCTGTGGCGGTAGGAGACCAGTTCAGACTGTCGTATACGGTGACTACACAAAAGGTAAGGGATTTTCGTGCTCCTTCTATGAAGGGATTTGATGTGTTGATGGGGCCCAGCCGCTCGCAACAGAGTAGCGTGCAGATGATTAATGGGCAGACGACTTCAACCAGCAGTATTACATTCACTTATATTTTAATGGCGACTGCAGAAGGTGATTTTACCATTCCAGGAGCCACTATCACTGCTGATGGTAACCAAATGGTTTCGAATTCTGTACAAGTAAGGGTTCTTCCGGCAGATCAGGCTGCTAATGGAGCTTCTGGAAATGGTGGCAAACAGAGTGAGGGCACTGCCAGCCGCGCTTCTTCCGGGACATCTGTATCGAATAGTGATTTGTTTATTACAGCTACTGCCAGTAAGATGACGGTGTATGAACAAGAGGCTTTGCTGCTGACATACAAGATATATACCTTGGTGGACTTACGTATGTTTGATAATGTGAAATTGCCTGACTTCAAAGGATTCCATTCTCAGGAAGTAGAATTGCCTAATGACAGAAGATGGGGATTGGAGCATTATAAAGGTAGAAATTATCAGTCTACAATCTATCGTCAGTTTGTGTTGTTCCCGCAACAAGCCGGTAAGCTGACAATTGATGCTGCACGCTTTGATGCTTCCATTGCAAAGGCTACACAAGTTGCTGATCCGTTCGAGGCATTTTTCAATGGAGGAAGCAATTACGTAGAAGTTAAAAAGACAATTTTGACTCCGCAACTGACAATTGACGTAAAGCCCTTGCCGGCAGGTAAGCCAGCCGATTTTCGGGAGGAGTGGGAGAGTTCAATATAACTTCTTCTATCAATAGTACAAATGTCAAGACCAATGATGCTGTTACTGTCAAACTTGTCATTTCTGGTACTGGTAATCTGAAATTGCTCTCTAATCCGGAAGTTAAATTCCCCGAGGATTTTGAAGTATATGATCCGAAGGTGGACAATAAATTCCGTCTGACAAATTCGGGCCTCTCCGGTAGCAAGGTCATTGAGTATCTGGCAATTCCTCGTAATGCTGGAACTTATGAGATTCCTGCCGTAAAGTTCAGTTATTTTGATATTAATTCCCGTTCGTATAAAACGTTGACTACGGAGGAGTATGAATTGCATGTGGAAAAGGGAGCAGGTAATGCTGCTCAGACTATTGCAAACTTTACAAGCAAGGAAGAGTTGAAAGTATTGAATGAGGATATTCGTTTTATCAAGCAGAATAATGTTACTCTGTCTCCCAAAGGTGATTTCTTCTTCGGTTCGTTGACGTATTGGTCGCTTTATTTGATACCGGGTATTGCATTCATTACATTCTTTATCATCTATCGTAAGCAAATAGCAGCCAATGCAAATGTAGCAAAGATGCGTACCAAGAAAGCCAATAAAGTGGCGGTGAAACGTATGAAACAAGCTGGTAAATTATTGGCTGAGAATAAGAAAGATGCGTTTTATGATGAGGTTTTGAAGGCTCTTTGGGGTATATCAGTGATAAACTGAACATTCCGGTATCCCGTTTGTCTAAGGATAATATCGAAGAGGAACTTCGTAATTATGGTGTGAATGATGCGTTGATAAAGGAATTCCTCGATGCATTGAATAACTGTGAGTTTGCCCGCTTTGCTCCGGGTGATGATAACCAGGCTATGGATAAGGTATATTCAGCTTCTTTGGAAGTTATCAGTAAAATGGAAAACTCGATAAAACATTAATCAGGAGGAAATGGTAATGAATAAAATATTGTTTTTTACTCTTAGTCTAGTGATGGCAATTACTGCCTATGGGCAGAATTCTGCATCTGTAGATACATTACAGACTGCTAGTGACTCTACATCCGTCGGTTCACATGCGGAATTCTCTGCTGCAAGACAAGAAAGCAATGTGACAAAGGCTGAAGGTGACAGCGCTATATACGGAATGATTATGCTTCTGCCATTCAAATATATGAGAATCTGTTAAAGAAGGGAGAGGCTGCAGAGGTCTATTATAATCTTGGCAACAGTTATTATAAGGCAGATGATATAGCAAGAGCTATATTGAATTATGAGCGTGCCTTGTTGTTGGAACCTGGTAATGCTGATATTCGTGCAAATTTGGAGATAGCACGTTCTAAGACAATCGATAAGGTAATCCCAGTTCCTGAGGTTTTCTTTGTATCTTGGACTAAATCGTTGATTAATTGTCTTAGCGTAGATGCATGGGCTAAGTTGGGGATTGTATTCTTTATACTGTTACTCGTTTCGTTCTATCTCTTTTTCTTTTCAAAACAGATTATGGGAAAGAAAGTGGGATTTATTGCAGGAATAGTATTCCTGGCTCTTGTTATATTGAGTAATGTGTTTGCTGCTCAGCAAAAAGGCGAACTGATGGAATGTAACGAAGCTATAGTGTTAGCACCTAGTGTCACAGTGCGTAGTACTCCCAGTGAGAGTGGTACAAGTCTGTTCATTCTTCATGAGGGACGTAAGTTGAGATAAAAGACAACTCTATGCGTGAATGGAAAGAAATTCGTTTGGAAGACGGTAAGTAGGATGGGTTCCAGCTTCTGCCATAGAAGGTATTTAATTTTTTCTATATTCTAAAAACAGCTCGTATAAACCGATAATTCCGCTTTATACGAGCTGTTTCTGTCTATTTTTAGGAGCTTTTTCTCTGTACTTATAATTCTGCATACTTGAAAATGATTATTTTTTGGAGAGGCAATATTCTTTTTGAAAAAAGATAAAGAAATAGTTTGTTTTATCCTTTTTTTCCTTAAGTTTATAGCGTGATAATAAAAAGTACAGAGTATTAACCATTAAATTTATGAATATGAGAACAATAACATTTAATGAATTACGTAAGATTAAAGACTCATTGCCTAGTGGTAGTATGCATAGAATAGCCGATGAACTTGGACTGAATGTTGACACTGTAAGAAATTTTTTCGGTGGACACAATTTTAAGGAGGGGAAAAGTGTTGGGATTCACTTGGAACCTGGACCAGATGGTGGATTGGTTATGATTGATGATACTACTGTTTTAGAGCGAGCTTTAAAAATTTTAGATGAAATGGCAGGTAAGACTGAAGAAGCTGTTCGAGCTTAAGAAGAGAAAGTTAGATAGAATCCCAATTGCTGACAACAATTGGGATTTCTTGTTTGTTTTAATCTCAAAATCAATGATATATGGAAGATAAATTAGTTACTTTGGCAATCTTAACGTACGCGAAAGCTCAAATATTGAAAAATGTTCTTGAAAATGAAGGTATTGAGACTTATATTCACAATGTAAACCAGATACAACCGGTTGTTTCTTCTGGCGTACGTGTACGTATTAAGGAGAGTGACTTACCTCATGCTCTGAAAATTACTGAAAGCTCTGCGTGGTTATCTGAAGAGGTAGTGGGGGGAAGTCACCTAAACTGGAGAAGGTTAGTAATAAAGTGCTGATTCCAGTGGATTTTTCCAATTATTCTTTGAAGGCTTGCGAGTTCGGTTTCAATTTCGCTCAGAATATAGGTGCAGAAGTTGTTTTGCTACATGTTTATTTTACTCCTATATATGCAACTTCTTTGCCATACGGAGACGTATTTAACTATCAGCTAAGTGATGAGGAGAATGTAAGGAGTATCTTACAAAAAGTTCATGCTGATTTGAATGCATTATCTGATAAAGTAAAAGAGAAGGTAGCTTCCGGCGAGTTTCCAGATATTAAATATACTTGTGTTTTGCGTGAAGGTATTCCTGAAGAAGAGGTACTCCGCTATACCAAGGAATATCGACCACGCATTATCATAATGGGAACTCGTGGTAAAAGTCAGAAGGATATTGATTTGATCGGTAGTGTAACGGCTGAAGTGATTGAACGTAGCCGTGTACCGGTATTGGCCATTCCTGAAAATACTCCATTCAAGCAATTTTCTGAGGCTAAGCGTATTGCATTCATTACTAATTTTGATCAACGTGATTTAATAGCTTTTGATTCGCTAATAAATAATCTGAAATCATTTAAGTTTTCAGTGTCTCTGATACATCTTTCAGATGTTCAGAATACATGGAATGAAATAAAACTGGCTGGTATTAAGGAATATTTTCAAAAACAATATCCACAATTGGAAATATACTATGATGTGGTAAAGAACGATAATCTGCTTAGTAGTTTAGACAGTTATATCAAAAGTAATCATATTGATATTATAACATTAACTTCTTATAAAAGAAATATATTTTCGCGCTTATTTAACCCTGCATTGCCAGAAAGATGATTTTCCATTCTGATACACCATTGTTGGTAATTTACGGAAGACCGAATTAGGTGTTGAATATAGGTATATATGGTTTCTATCCAATATCAGCATTATGTTTAATATGGCGCTGGAATAATTTAATCTAATTTTAATTTCTTCTCTCCCTCACTTAAGAAATAACATTCTTTACTTAATGATATAACAATAATAAAAGCTAATTAAATTATTAATTAGGCTTTTATTATAAAGTATTACATCAACTTTTCAATTTCTTCGAATTCAGGGCCCATTTGCAAATTATAATACACTCTATATAGACCATTTAACCACAAATCTTTTTGATCAGGTTTCAGTTCTCTTGCCTTTTCATAATAAGGTTTTGCCTTTTCATAGAAAGTCTTCAGAGTAGCCTGGTCTTCTTTATACTTCGGATCATTAATATCTGTAGTTGCTTTTTCTGAGAAATCTTGTGCTTGTAAGCAGTAAATCAAGCCTAAATTAGAGTATGCTTCTGCATAATTAGGATCTACTTCTATAGTTTTTTTATAGAATTCAATAGCTTTATCATAGTCCTTCATATTGTGATAAAGGTAGCCTTTTACATACAAATAGAATGTATTGTTAGGATCTTTAGCCAACATATCATCAGCAAACTGCATAGCTTCGTCATATTTGTTGTTATTGCTATAATAATCAATCAAGTGACCGAAGAAGAATGAATGTTCAGGATATTTCTGGATACCTTCTTTTAAAGAAGCAATCCATTTAACAGTATCACCTTCAGCTTTCAATGCAGTAGAGATAAATTCCATTGCGTATTTCCCAACTTCTTTATCATCTTGCGCATAAGGAGCATACTTCAAAATACTAGGATAATCTTCCATCTTAGCAGCTGCTAAACTTGCATAATATGCTATTTGGGGTAATACAGTATCTGTTTGTAATAGATTTTCCTTTTCAAACATCGGGTTGATAGCAATATCAATGTATGTTGCAAAGAAATCTAATGCTTTTTTATTGTCTTCATTGGCTGCATCGCCTTCTTTCTGTGAGGCCAAATTAAAGAATTGGATACCGCCATTGATCAGATTACCGCGTTCTGCTAAAATTGTAGCAGAATTAGATTTTCTATATTTATTCTTGATTTTGCCCTTTTCATTGGGAATTTGTGCCAATTCGTCACATTTGAAGTAGAATTTACACATGTTCAATGCGCTATTATATACCTGAAGAGTGTCATAAGGTTTTCTCAGATAGGCATTTTCCATTTCTTTCTCACTTCTTTTTCTTTGGATAAGACCTGCTACATCCCACGTTTCGGCATTGTCCTTTGTTTCGGGATTGGTTAAAGCCTGATTTATCAGTTCCTCTGCTTTGGCAAAGTCAGGATTTACTCCGTTAGCAATACTTTTAGCCTCTTTTACGTTCTTTTCTTGGGCGAAAGTAAAGCTTGCGACAAGTAGTAAAACCATTGAAAATAATACTCTTTTCATGATTGTAGAAAATTTAAATTAATATTATGTCTATTCTTCATTTTCATTGTTTACCTCGTTCTGAGGGCTTTCAAGGGTATTTTCTTCCCCCTCCTCTATAAGTTCCTCTTCATTTTCTGAAGTGACTTTACATACAGAGCCGATTTCGTCATTACGTTTCTCAAGGTTGATTAGACGCACACCTTGTGTAGCACGTCCCATGATACGAACATCGGCGACTTTCAGACGGATGGTAATACCGGATTTATTAATAATCATCAAGTCATTTTCATCTGTAACAGACTTGATAGTTACTAATTTACCCGTTTTATCGGTGATATTCATTGTTTTCACACCTTTACCTCCACGATTGGTCTTGCGATAATCTTCAATATCCGAACGTTTGCCATATCCTTGTTCCGATACAACCATAATTGTTTCCGCTTCAGGATCTTTGATGCATATCATACCTACTACTTCGTCTTGACCGTCTTCATCCAATGTCATACCACGTACACCGGTGGCAGTACGTCCCATAACGCGCACAGCACTTTCATGGAAACGAATGGCACGACCGTTTCTGTTAGCGATGATGATTTCATTCTCGCCATTTGTCAGACGCACGCCGATGACACGGTCGTCTTCACGAATCGTAATGGCATTGACCCCATTGGTACGCGGACGGGAATACTCCTGCAAGCAGGTTTTCTTGATGATACCGTTCTTCGTGCAGAACACCACATAATGCGAACGGCAGAATTCCGCATCGTTCAGGTTCTTGATACGCAAGCAAACATTGATAGCGTCATCCGGGTCGATATTCAACATATTCTGAATGGCACGTCCCTTAGAGTTCTTGGCACCTTCCGGTATCTCATATACTTCATCCAAAAACAGCGACCCTTCTGCGTGAAGAAGAGCATCGTGTTGTGCATCGTAGCCGGATAGATGTATTCCACAAAGTCCGTATCGCGAGTGCTCGTTCCTGCTGCCCACGCCACCACGAGCCTGTGCCCGGAACTCGGCCAAAGGCGTACGCTTGATATATCCCATGTGACTGATGGTGATAACCATCTCGTCGTCAGCATAAAAATCTTCAGGATTGAATTCTTCGCTCGAATATACGATTTCCGAACGCCGTTCGTCGCCGAACTGCTCTTTAACCTCGATCAATTCGTCCTTGATTACTTTCATGCAAAGGTCTTCATCACTCAGTATCTGTTTGAAATATTCGATTTGTTTCAACAGTTCATCGTATTCGTTACGCAACTGCTCCTGCATCAGGTTCGTCAACTGACGCAGACGCATCTCTACGATGGCTTTGGCCTGTACCTCGTCCAGTTCGAAACGGTTCATCAAACCTTCGATGGCGGCCTGCGGATTCTGGGCACTGCGAATAATATGCACGACTTCGTCAATGTTATCACTCGCAATAATCAAACCTTGCAAAATATGGGCACGTTCTTCCGCCTTGCGCAAATCATACTGCGTCCGACGGATGACCACATCGTGACGATGGTTCACAAAGTTAGAGATGCAATCCTTCAGAGACAACAACTTGGGACGCCCTTTCACCAACGCTATGCAATTCACGCTGAAGCTGGTCTGCAACGGAGTCATCTTGAACAATTTGTTCAATACGACATTTGCGTTGGCGTCGCGTTTCACATCCACCACGATACGCATGCCTTCACGGTCGGATTCGTCATTGGCATTGCTGATGCCTTCAATCTTCTTGTCGTTTACCAAATCGGCAATCTGTTTAATCAGCTCCGCTTTGTTTACCCCGTAAGGAATCTCCGTAATGACAATCTTATCATGATTCTCTCCCGCTCTATCTCAGCACGGGCACGCATAATCACACGTCCGCGCCCGTCTCGTAGGCATCGCGCACGCCTGCATACGTAAACTAA
>ENA-OQCS01000314-OQCS01000314.1-human-gut-metagenome-genome-assembly--contig:-NODE-314-length-26832-cov-2.214829_pt1 | contig 26832 bp, 41 predicted proteins | sample MGYA00242757_ERZ504575 | MGnify/ENA primary metagenome ERZ504575 (study PRJEB26092, sample SAMD00036297) | human gut metagenome | host: Homo sapiens | study: EMG produced TPA metagenomics assembly of... | reverse complement strand
TTTTTCAAAGTACAATGGTTACCACAAGAAAAAGATGCTAGGCATCTTTTTGGTTTAATATTTTATTTTTATCAATGATAGGTTTTTGATATGTTTTAGAATCATTGATATCAAATTGTTTTAAATAATCAATTACTTGATTTGTAAGATATGTTGGTGTAGAAGCTCCTGAGCTTACAGCAGCATATCTTTTATTTTTTAACCATTCAATTTCTAAATCTTCAATACTTTCAATCATATAAACATCACATGTATGATAATCATGAGCAATACTTGCAAGTTTTCTTGTGTTGTTTGAATGAGGATCACCAACAATAAAGATAACATCAACATCATCTTCAATGTTTTTAATAGCTTCTTGACGTATTTTAGTAGCTGTGCATGTTTCTTTTTCAATTTCTACAAAAGGTAAAATTTCTTTTGCTTTTTCGCATAAATCATAAACATCATAAAGAGACATTGTTGTTTGATTAGTCATAACATATTTTTTAGTAGGATCTATTGTTTCTAAATCATCTATATTTGTTATTAAATGAATTCTTTTTTCATCAATTGAAATTGCGCCTTCTGCTTCAGGATGTCCCTTTTTACCAATATACAAAATTTCATAACCTTCATTTAATTTATCTTGAATAAGATCATGAGTTTTAATTACATCTAAACAAGAGGCATCAATTACTTCTAAACCTTTTTCTTTCGCTTTATCAAATACTTTTTGACTTGCTCCATGAGCAGTAATAATGACTTTTCCTTCATTGATTTCATCTAATAGTTCTAATCGTGTTTTTCCTTTGATATCAATTGTTTGAATTCCTAAATCTTCTAAAGCATTTACAATATATTGATTATGTACAATCATTCCTAGAATATAAACAGGTGTTGTTTGGTGTGCTTGTTTTTTAGCTATTTCAATTGCACGAACAACGCCTTTACAATAACCTCTAGGAACAATACCTTTTACTAACATCTTTTATCACCTCAAAGATGATTATAACATATTTTCAAATATTTCATTGTTTTCTTTAGAAATTGGTTTTAATTCCTTTTCTATTTCATCAAAATCTATGTCATTTAAATGATTCATTGCTTTTAATAAAGTCAAACCTTGTTTGGTATTATCAATTAATGGTTTTACTTGATAGATAATAGGAATAACTTGATTTGCGATTTGAATACCTCGTATCGTTGTATGAAGAGTATGTTGTAAATTAAATTTTTTAGGCATTCTTTGAATATAAGGATACATCTGAGGTTGATAGTAATAATAATTGGGGTTTTGATAAGGATACATAAAATCACCTACTATAAATATGATGAAAAGGTAAAAAAGTGAAACTTAAAAATATAAGATAAAAATTACAAAGAAAAATAAAAGCCCTTACATTGAAATGGAAGGTATGTTATACTGACAAATAGTGAGGTGTTTAAATGATTAAAATATTATTATGTTGTGGTGGGGGCTTTTCTTCAAGTGCTATTGCAACAAGGATGAAAAAAAGAAATTAAAGAAAAAATTTAGAAGATAAATACAGTATTGAATTTTTACCATTTGGTTTAGGATTAAAAGAATTAGACCGTTTTGATGTTGTTATTTTATGTCCACATTTGAAGGTAGAATTAGATAGAGCTTTAAAAAATCAAACAATTGATAAACCACTTTATTTACTTCCACCTAAAATGTATGGACTCATGAAATTTGATGAAATCATTGTCGATATTGAAGATGTAATGAAAATGTATCAAGAAAATCCAGTCGTACCTGTGAAATTTCCTGGAGAAGATAATTTATTACGTATTACTAGAGGTGTTGCTTATCGCCACGCACATCCCTTAAAATAGGGAAAGTTGTCGATCAATATAAGAAACCTGTTTTGCTTCTTTAATAATATCGTCTTTTTGAAAGTCTCCAATTAAAAAAGGGGACTTTTTATTATGCATTTTAATATTTTTTAAAACAGTTACACGATCGTAATTGGCATAACAATAAAGGCAACTATGTAAACACGTATTATAAACGCCAATATCATTATTTAATAAACAACGGCATCCTTGTCTAGCTTCATTTATTTTAGGTAGTTTTAATGAATGACCTAGAGCTCTTTCAATGATTTGTTGATTCATACATCCACTTGTATAAACACCTGTTGTTTTTAAAAATTCATTTTCGTGACATGTATAGATTTCAATGTTATATTTTTTTCCAATTTCTACAAATTTTTGACAAAGATAGATTTGATCTTTTTGATTTACTTCTTGAACTTCTTTAAAATTCTTTTTTGTTTTTTGATATAAATCGATAAAACTAATGACACATTGATGAGTATATCCAGTTAGTTTTTGACACATTTTTTCAAAGATTCGAAGATGATATTCAATGGTATAATAATCATTTAAAAAGATAGGGTCATAACGCCAACCAATACAATGACTTCCTATTTTTTAGATAGTTCAATGAAGCTACGAATAATTTCATTTTTATTGGGAACATAGGTTCAATCGTTTGATTGTAAGGGGTGATTGTTACAAACCAGAATTGTTTATAGTCTTTGATTAAATCTAGACGTGAAAGCATTGGTTTAGGATTTTTAGTACAAAAACAAATAATATCAATGACTTGAGGATCTAAAATATATTTTGTGACTTGATGAGGGAAATAGGGATTACGAACACAGACAAAACCTTCTTGAATACGATTAAAAAACCAGTCACTAAAAAAGGCAGGAATATCTGTACGATTACCAGTATTTAAGATCATCTAATCACCTCCAACAAGAATATTATAGAATAATTATAAAAATCCATCCATAATATTTGTTGAAATGTATCAAAAATGTGGTATAATAACGTGACTAAAAAAAGAAAAAAGGAGGATTTTATGGCAACTTTTCAAGATTTTAAATTACAAGAATATTGTAATCAAGTAATTAAAGAGTTAGGTTTTAAAAAGCCAACCCCAATACAAGAAAAAGTCATTCCCCTTGTATTAAAAAATAGAGATATTATCGGGATTTCACAAACAGGGACAGGTAAATCACATGCATTTTTATTACCAATCATGTCTCGTATTGATGTCAATAAAGATTGTGTGCAAGCTGTTATTACAGCACCAACAAGAGAACTTGCTTCTCAATTATTTGATAACGCTAAAACATTTACAAAATATTTACCAGAATTACGTGTTTCATTGATTATTGGAGGAAGTGACCGTCAAAGAGCTGTTAATAAACTTTCAACACAACCACACGTGGTTATTGGAACACCAGGACGTATCAAAGATTTATCTTTAGATGCGCAAGCTTTACAAATTACAACAGCAAAAACTTTTGTAGTCGATGAAGCAGATATGACATTAGAATTTGGTTATTTAGAAGATATTGATGCTGTGGCAGGAAAAATGGCTGATGATCTACAAATGATGGTTTTCTCAGCAACGATTCCACAAAATCTAAGACCATTTTTAAAGAAATATATGCAAAGTCCAATTACTATTGAAATCGATAGTAAACTTGCTACAACAGCCAATGTTGAACATATTTTACTCGCAACAAAGCATCAAGATCGTTATGATGTTTTAAAGAAGATCATGGCAACAATTGATCCTTATATTTGTATTATTTTCGCGAATAAAAGAACAGAAGTATCAAAGATTACGCGACAATTAAGAGAAGATGGTTATAAAGTTGGAGAAATTCACGGAGATTTAGAGCCTCGTGAAAGAAAGAAAATGATGCGACAAATCAATAACAATGAATATCAATACATTGTTGCGACAGATATTGCTGCACGTGGAATTGATATTGATGGTGTTTCTCATGTCATTAATATGCAATTTCCAACAGAACCTGATTTTTATATTCATCGAAGTGGACGTTCAGGGCGTGGAAACTATACAGGTATTTGTTATAGTATGTATGATACAACGGATGAAAAAAATATTGCAATTCTTGAAAGAAAAGGGATTGAATTTAAGAATATGCAACTTAAAAACGGACAATTTGTGGATTTAGGACAAAGAGAAAAACGTAAAAAACGTATTCGTCAACAAACTGAACTTGAAAAACAAGTTCAAATGATTATCCGTAAACCTAAAAAAGTGAAACCAGGATATAAAAAGAAACGTAAATATCAAGTTGAACAAGTTGTACGTAAACAAAACGTGCGATGATTCGTGATGATATCCGTCGTCAAAAGAAAGAACGTGCCCGTCAAGCACAAATCGCTAAACGTATGGAGGAAGGCAATGATAATTGGTAGTCATGTCTCAATGTCTGGAAAAGACATGCTTTTAGGTTCAGTAAAAGAAGCTTTATCTTATGGTGCTAATACGTTTATGTTTTATACAGGTGCACCACAAAATACGAGAAGAAAAGCTATTAGTGAATTAAAGGTGGAAGAGGCAAAAGCTTTAATGAAGGAAAATAACATTGATTTAAAAAAATGTTGTTGTTCATGCACCTTATATCATTAATCTTGCTAATACGGTTAAAGAAGAAACTTTTGAATTAGCTGTTAACTTCTTAAAACAAGAACTCCAAAGATGTCAAGATATTGGGACATCGATTCTTGTTTTACATCCTGGAAGTCATGTAAAAGCTGGAGAAGAAGTGGGTCTTCAACAAATCATTAAAGGTTTAAATGAAGTATTAAAAGATACACCTTATCAAGGAAAGATTGCTTTAGAAACAATGGCAGGAAAAGGCAGTGAGTTAGGAAAGACATTTGAAGAAATCAATTATTTGATTTCTCATTGTGATTATCCTGAAAAATTAGGTGTTTGTTTAGATACGTGTCATATTCATGACGCAGGTTATGATTTATCAAATTTTGATGCAATCTTAGATGAATTTGATCAAGTGATTGGTTTAGATCGTTTACTTGTTGTTCATTTAAATGATTCTAAAAATGTTAAAGGGCTCATAAAGATCGTCATGCAAATCTTGGCTTAGGTGAGATTGGTTTTGATATTTTAAATGGGATTGCTCATAATGAAAGAATAAAAGATGTTCCTAAGATTTTAGAAACACCTTATATTGATGGTAAAGCTCCTTATAAAGAAGAAATAGATATGTTGAAAAATCAAGAATTTAGAAATATTGAATGATGATTTTGAAACAAAGATTTCAATTTTAAACTAGTGGCAACACTAGTTTTTTTCATAATTGATTGAAATAGAATAGGTAAATAATGTTCACTACAGAGTAAAAAACGGTTTTGATCTATCACTTGATAGATTGCCTTCAAATCTTCTTCATTTAGCTCTAATGCTTGTATTTCCTTATTGCTTCTAAAATCTTCATACGATAAAAAATGTTCAATGAATAAATTTTCCATAGTTTTACGCCTCCATAGTTATATATATGAAAAAAGATGGTTATTATGAATTAACCATCTTTAAAATTTCATCTTTGAGCGTTTGTACCATATCTTCTTGTTTAACTTTTTTAATAATTTTTCCTTTTTTTGATCAATAATCCTTCTTTAACACCACCGGCAATACCAATATCGGCATTTTTGGCTTCACCTGGACCGTTAACTGCACAACCCATAATGGCTACGGTAATATCTTGATGGATATTATTTAAGAAATCTTCAATTTCTTTAGCGACTGGAATCAAATCATATTGAATTCTTCCACAAGTTGGACAAGATACAAGGTAGGAACATTTTTAATTAACCCCAATTCTTTAAGCAATGTTTTTGCTACTTTAATTTCTTCTACAGGATGATCACTTAAAGAAACACGAATCGTATTTCCAATTCCTTGATATAATAAAGTACCAATACCTAAAGAAGATTTAATTGTTCCTCCAAGTTTTGTTCCTGCTTCTGTAACCCCTAAATGAAGGGGACAATCAAAGGTTTCACTAGCAAGTGTATAGGCCTCAATTGTAAGCATTGTATCGGAAGATTTTAAAGAAATACAATAATCATGAAATCTAGACTTCCAAAATATCAATATGTTTCTTTGCACTTTCAATCATTCCTTTAGCAGTAGGACGACCATATTTTTCTAAGATATCTTTTTCTAAAGAACCACTATTGACACCAATACGAATAGGAATATGATGTTCTTTACAAGATTCAACAACGGCTTTTACCTTTTCAATACTTCCAATATTTCCAGGATTGATACGAATTTTATCAATTCCTGATTCAATCGCAATCAAAGCTAAACGATAGTCAAAATGAATATCGGCAACTAAAGGAATATGCACTTGTTTTTTAATATCTGCTATCGCATATGCATCTTCTTTGTCAAAAACAGCCATTCTAACCATTTCACAACCGGCATCTTCCAATTCTTGAATTTGTTTAACGGTTGCTTCTACATTTTTAGTTTTGGTATTTGTCATGGATTGAATAATGACATGATTATTACCACCTAATGTTAAATTTCCTACTTGAAACGCTCTTGTTTGTTCTCTTTTCATTTCTATCACCTAATACTATTATAAATTATTTTACCAGCTTTTCAAATTCATTTAACAAATCTTCAAAATAATGGAAAGCATCATCATAAAGAGCGTCATCTAAAGGATCAACACCCGCATGACTTAATAAGTCAACAGGAGATTCTTTTCCACCTGATTTTAAGAAGTTTAAATAACGTACAACTTGTTGCGTGTCACCATTTAATATACGTTTAACGATAGCTAAAGCAACAGTCATTCCTAAAGTATATTTATAAACATAATAATCATAATAGAAATGAGGAACATAATAACAAGACCAACCTACAAGTTCATCCATTTTTACATCTTCACCAAAGTATTCTTGATTCAATTTTGCATAAAGATCAGTCATGATTTTAGAAGACATGGGTTCATTGTTTTTAGCCATTTCATGAAGACGGTGTTCAAAGTCCGCAAACATTGGTTGTCTAAAAATAAGACCAACACAATTTTCTAATTGTTCATAAATATAATAAGCTTTTTCTTCTTTAGATGAAGCATGATCCATCATATAGTTGATAAGTAAAGTTTCATTAACGGTTGAAGCGACTTCAGCGACAAAGATACGATAATTACTATTAATATAATCTTGATTATGCTTGATAAATACGTATGCACACTATGACCTAATTCATGGATCATAGTTGATAAAGAATTATAATCGCCAATGAAATTCATTAAAATATAAGGTTGTGTTAGGTAACTTCCGCTACTATAAGCGCCACCACGTTTACCAACAGTAGGATAGTAATCGATCCATCTTTCCTCTTTAGCACGATTAATAATAGCTAAATAATCTTTACCAAAAGGTGCTAAAGATTGATTAATGATGTCAAAACATTCTTCAATTGTAAATTTTTTAGAAACACTTTTTACAAGCGGAACTGATAAATCATAATTATAAAGTTCATCTAGCCCAAGAATTTCTTTTTTTTAAATGATTATAGCGATGGAATAAATAGCGATATTCATTATTTGCTTTATCTAAAATCTTAAAAAATAAATCGGTAGGAACATCATCATTAAAAACACTTGCCGCAAGGGTGAATCAAAATGACGAATATCACTATAAAAAGCATCTTTTTTCATAACCCCTGAAAGAGTTGAGGCAAAGGTATTTTCAAAACGCTGATATTCTTTAAAGAAATGATGGTAGGCTTGTTTTCTAACGTCTCTATTTTTATTCTTTAAAAATTCATTAAGTGTCGCTTGATTTAATGTTTTCTTTTGACCATTGACTTCAACATCTTCAAATTCTAGGCGTAAAGAATCAAAAACTTGTTCTGCTAATTCAGAGATATTGTCTACTTTTGCAACCAATTCTTCTTGTTCTTTATCTAATAAATGAGATTTAAATGCTAAAGCATTTTCTAAAGAATACCGATAAGATTTTAAACGTTCATCTTTTAAATATTCTCTTACTGTTTCATCATTTTCAACGATTTCATTATCAACAAAAACAAGTTTAACACTTGATTGTTGAATGAGTGACATCACTGTTGCCAACATCTTTTGATATTCTTGATTTTTAGGTTCTACATCGCAGTTTAAATGCGCAAAGCAATAGGCTTTACTTACAAGCATGGACATTTCGTCACGCTTTGATAAAAAACGTAGAAACGTTTCAATGCTTTCTGTAAGCTTTCCTTGAAATGAAGTCAATTCATCAAGTAATTGTTGACTGACTTCTATATCATGATAAAACTCTTGAGGATCTTGATAAATTTTAGAAAGATCCCAAGTATATTTTTCTTCTATATCTTTTCTTTCCATAAATACATCTCCTTGTAATGTAAAAATATTTTACTCTTATTTTATTTCAAAGTCTATTAACATTATAATCAAGAAAAGAAAGAATAAACAAAAAAACAGACATTTGTCTGGTTTCAATGATTAGATTGAGTTAACTAATTTAGCTAATTTAGATTTTTGTCTAATAGCGTAGTTTTTATGATGGATTCCTTTGTTTACATAAGAATCTAATTTGCTAGAAGCGATTACTAATGCTTTTTCAGCAGCTTCTTTATTTCCAGCTTCAACTTCAGCTCTTACGTTTTTGATTGCAGTTTTTAAAGCTGATTTATAAGAAGCGTTTTTAGCTCTTTTTTTGTTATCGTTTTTATAACGTTTTAATTTGTTGTTTCATATTTGCCATGATCTTTCACCTCGCTTTGCAATTTGCCATTTCATTATATATAAAAAGTCAAGTAATTGCAACAATTTTGTGTAATTTGTTGGAAATAAGGTAATAATTTTTAAGGTGAGAATATGAATAAGTACAATACACATAGTGATTTGGCGAAAGAATCTTTAGAATTATTAAAGGAAGGAAAACATTATAAGCGCTTTATTGAAAAAATGGATAATTTTTCAATAGAAACCTATGAATTTTTAGAAGATACGGATTATTTGAAAAAGGGAAAGTATATCGAAATTTTTTTTTAAAGAATCTTTTGTGTCAATTAGTCAACATGTGACTCGACTTTTAAAAGAGATGATAGATCAAAATGATTATCCCCGTATTTTAATTATTGGACTAGGAAATCCTTATTTAACCAGTGATGCCATTGGACCACGTACCTTAAGAGACATTCGTGTGACTCATTATTTAGATGATGGTCTTAAGTTAGAAAATCATTATTATGATATTTTATCATTGACACCAGGTGTGATGTATCAAACAGGAGTTGAGACAGTTGAAGTGATTCAAGCAATGGTTGATCAGTTTCAAATTGATTTAGTGATCGCTATTGATGCTTTATGTGCAAGAGATTATCAAAAATTAGGACATGTGATTCAAATTAATAATGTTGGGATTCATCCAGGGAGTGGTATTGGTAATCATCGTCAGGCCATTCAAGAAGAAACTTTAGGATGTCCTGTCATCGCAATTGGTGTTCCTACAGTGATTTATGCCAGTTCCATTGTAAGAGATGTTTTTCAATTAATGAAAGACTATTTTGGGGATGCTTTGGATATAAAAAATAAATTAAAGATTGGTAAAAGAAAGAAATATGAAGGAGAGCTTTCTGCAAGTCAACAACAGTATTTATTAGGGCATGTAGGAAGTCTTGAACAAGAAGAATTAGAATCGTTGCTTTATGAAATACTGACACCAGTTGATCGTAATTTTGTGATGTCTGATAAACAAATTGATGAAACGATAGAAAAGGTAAGTGCCATTCTTTCAAAGGCTTTAAATGACTTAAGGTATAATTCTTGATTTATTTCATATATTTGAATACATACAAGGAGAGCGCCTATGAAAATAAAAGTATCTATTCAAATTATTTTCAAAATAATGATCATTGTTTTAATGATTATCTATTTACCTTCTTATAGTCATCAAAATGTGAAAGTTTTTAAAGCAATTTCAACAACGGAAGCCTTGCAGACAAGCGTACCAGTTACCTCAAGTAAGAAAATTCATCTATATAATACACATCAAGGAGAAGAATATGTTGGATATAATGTAAAAGAGGGAGCAAGTTATTTAAAGGATTGTTTAACAAAAGAAGGTTATTTTTGTGATGTTGAACAAAATGATTTTGAAAACTATAAAAATATACATCGAATTGCATATAATCAATCTTATGTTGTTTCAAAGATGTATTTAGAAAATTCTTTAAGAGAAAATGGGCAATATGATTTAGTCATTGATTTTCATCGAGATAGCTTGATAAAAAATATTCTACACTGGTTTATAATCAAAAAAGTTATGCTAAGATTTTGTTTGTCGTAGGAAAAAGTAGTGGAAAATTTGATATGGTCAATCAATTATCTACAGAACTTTCTAACAGGGCAAATGAGAAAGTGCCAGGATTATCTAAAGGAATTATGGTAAAGAAAAATCATTATAATCAAGGGATTTGTGATCATACGATTTTAATTGAATTTGGAGGACAAAATAATACGAAAGAAGAAGTCCAAAATACAATCGAAGTGATGTCTCAAGTAATTAAGGAGTATTTACAATGAAAGAACTTTTAATTGATTTTACAATGGTCGGTTTATTATTATTTTGTATGAATGGTTTGTTGAATAATCATTATATTCAAAATGAAATGGTTTCTAAAAATATTGTTGCTTTTTGAACAAAATGTACAAAAACAAAAAGAAGTTAATTCAGATGAAGGTCTCTATGATAATCAAAAAGATAATACACTTTCTTTAATTGTTAAAAAGATAAGTCAAATTTGTATCCAAATAATTCAAACAATTGTCTTGCTTATCTCTCAATTTATTAGTAATATCTTATAGAAGGAAGTGAAAAGAATGAATCAATTAAAAATCGTATTTATGGGAACAGCAACTTTCTCTGAAGCTGTTTTAAAAAACTTAATTCAACATGATTACAACATCGTCCAAGTTGTTTCACAACCAGACCGTCGTGTTGGAAGAAAAAAAGAACTTAAAATGCCTGAAGTTAAAGTTGTGGCCTTAGAACATGATATACCCGTATTTCAACCACAACGTATCAAAGATGATTATCAAGCCATTATAGATATGCAACCTGATTTAATTATTACAGCTGCTTATGGACAAATGATTCCACAAGAAGTTTTAGATTGCCCACGTCTTGGATGTATTAACGTTCATGCGTCATTACTTCCAAAATATCGTGGAGGAGCACCTGTTCATTATGCTATTTTAAATGGAGATGAAAAAACAGGAGTAACAATTATGTATATGGTAAAAAAGATGGATGCAGGAAATATCATTTATCAAAAAGAAACGCCTATTTCTAATGATGAAACAGTAGGTGAACTTTATGATCATTTATCTATTTTAGGAGCTGAAGCGATTATTGAAGCAATGCCTGCTATTATTGAGGGGACAAATGAATCCATTCCTCAAGATGAATCAAAAGTAACATATTCTCCTGTTATTTCTAGAGAACAAGAAAAAATTGATTTCAATAAGCCAGCAGTAGAAGTTTATAACCATGTAAGAGGATTAAATCCTTGGCCTGGAGCTTATACAACGTATCAAGGAAAAACAGTAAAGATCTATCAAGGGCTTGTACATAATTGTCCAAATGCTATGACACATCATGCACATCAAGAACCAGGAACAATCGTTAAGATTTTTAAAGATGCTATTGGTGTAAAGGTACAAGATGGGGTTTATATTATTACTGAATTCCAATTAGAAGGTAAGAAACGTATGCTGGTAAAAGATTATCTTAACGGGCATAATATTTTTGAAGTTGATCAAAAGTTTGAATAGCGCTGAGGCGCTATTTTTTATATGTGACAACTTTTCGATAACCTGTTTGAAAATCAACTTCATTTTCTAAAGTTTCATGATTTTTTAAATGTTCAATATTTCTAATAACAAACTCTGTATAATAATTACGAACACTTTGCCAAGCAAAACCACCTGAACTATGAGGAGTAATTAAAACACGATCATAGCTCCATAAAGGTGAAGTTGCAGATAAGGGTTCTTCTTCCACAACATCTAAACCAACACCATAAAGATGCCCTTGATTTAATACTTCTATTAAATCTTTATTACTGATGGCACTTCCACGACCAACATTGATTAAGACAGCATCTTTTTTCATTTTTAATAATTTATCTCTGTTAAAAATATGAATTGTTTCTTTGCTTTGTGGAAGTGATAAAATCACAAAATCGCTTTGTGGTAAAATTGTATCTAAATCATTGATTGTTGCGACTTCATCAACATAAGGAAGCTCCTTTTGGACTCTTCTTTTAATAGCGGTAATATGACAATCAAAGGCTTTTAGTCTTTTCGCAATTTCATAGCCAATATCACCATAGCCAACAATACAAACACGACTATGATAAATTTCTTTTCCTTGTTTTGAAGGAAGCCAATTTCCTTCTTTCATTTGTAAAGCATACGTTTTTAAGTTTTTACAGAAAGTAATCATCATACCAATAACATGTTCACTAATGGCAATCCCATAACTTCCACTGGCATTAGTAAGTTTAGTGGTTTTATTTAAAATACCTTCTTTAATATATTGATCGCTTCCTGCACTATTAAGTAAGAGAGCTTGTAAATGTTCTTGATTTAAATTTAAATCAAGATGTGGATTTCCCACAATGACATCAACTTGATCAATATCTTCTTGAGTTGGTCTTCTTTTAATAAGAACAGTATCATTTATAAAATATTCTTGGATTTTTTTACTTTCGGCCTCTTGTAATGGGGCACATACTAAGATTTTCATAAATCCACCTCCAAGTACATTTTATCAAAAATTATTTTTTTCGCCAATTGGCACTAAAAGACTTGTTTTTTCTTTCTTCAATACCACGATGTCCATAAAGCTTCCGCCGTATCAAAAAAAGTACAATCAATTGATAAGCTTCTTGAATAGCTTCAATACCTAACTTTCTTTTGGTTGGTACTATGTCAAGATTTTTTATTATCGCTTGAATGTTAGATGAATGTCCATCCTTCTTTAAAAGAAGACTATTTTTTACCTTATGGGATTGTCTGTAAGAGAAATTCTTCTCAAAAAATGGAAGAATTTCTTTCTATGATTGAAAAGATTCTCTCGAAGTTATGAAAGTGTTTTCAAAATAAAATAAATTATAGTAAAATAAGATTAGATTGAAATAAAGGGGAAATGGCAATGAGAATGGTTGATTTAATAGAATATAAAAAGAATAATGGAGAATTCAATCACCAACAAATTCAATTTATTATAGATGGTTATGTTGATGGAAGTATTCCTGATTATCAAATGTCAGCATTATTAATGGCAATTTGTTTTCAAGGGCTTACTGCAAAAGAAACGGCAATGCTTACACAAGCTATGGAATATAGTGGAGATATTATCGATTTATCGAAAATTGAAGGTGTTAAAGTAGATAAGCATTCAACTGGGGGTGTTGGTGATAAAACATCCCTTGTATTAGGACCTATCGTTGCGGCTTGCGGTGGTAAAGTAGCTAAAATGTCAGGAAGAGGTTTAGGACATACCGGTGGAACATTAGATAAATTAGAATCGATACCAGGTTTTAATATTTATGTATCAGAAGAAGATTTTATTCAACAAGTCAATGATATTGGTTTAGCCATTATTGGACAAAGTGCTTCCCTTGTACCGCTGATAAAAAAATTTATGCTTTACGTGATGTTACTGGAACGGTTTCATGTATTCCTTTAATTGCTTCATCTATTATGTCTAAAAAACTTGCCAGTGGAGCAGATACGATTTTATTGGATGTCAAATATGGAAATGGGGCTTTTATGCAAACATTAGAAGATGCCAAGAAACTCGCTCAAACCATGATTGACATTGGAAAACATTGTCATAAAGATACACGTGCAACCATTTCAAGCATGTCACAACCTTTAGGAAAGGCAATTGGTAATAGTTTAGAAGTCATTGAAGCAATTGAAACGCTTAAAGGAAATGGACCTCAAGATTTAGAGGAACTTTGTTTAAAAGCAGGAAGTACAATGCTTGTTCAAGCAAAACTTTATCAAGATGAAAAAGAGGCGTATAAAGCATTACAAGAGGTAATTTCTAATGGAAAGGCTTTAGAAAAACTCAAAGAAATGGTTCAAAGACAAGGTGGAGATGTTTCATATATAGAAAATCCTGAACTATTTGAAAAACCAAGTGTTATAATGGAAATAACTTCAAAGGAAACAGGTTATGTCAAAGCATTAGAAGCAAAGAATTTAGGAATTGTTTCAATGAAATTAGGTGGTGGTCGCATGACTAAAGATGAAGATGTTGATCATGCTGTAGGACTTGTTTTAAATAAAAAAATAGGGGATCATGTAGAAATCGGTGAAACGTTATTGACTGTTTATGCAAGAAACAAAGTGAGTCAAGAAATCATAGAAGAAATTTATCAAAGTTATACAATTGTGGATGAATTTGTCGAAAAACCTATTTTGATTGAAGAAATCATGAAGTAAGAGGTAAGAAAAATGAAGTATGTATTTTTTGATATTGATGGAACAATTCGTGGGAAAAGTAGAGAAATTACAAAAAGAAATAAAGAAGCTATTTGTAAGTTAAGAGAAAATGGACATAAGGCTTTCTTATGTACAGGAAGAGCACCTGTTTCGATTACACAAGATATTTTAGATGTAGGTTTTGATGGTGTTATTTCAGCAGCGGGAAGCTTTATTCAATTGATGGTGAGTATATCTATGAAAACTTTTTAGATAGTAAGCTTTTACAACAAGCTATTGTTTTATTTTCTAATGCACAAGTTGGCTTTACTCTTGAAACGAAGATGAACTTTTCAATCAGGTTATGCTAGAGAATATATGGAAAGAAGACAAATCAAAGATACACAAGCCAATCCAGAACTTGCACGTTTTCTTTGAAAAAAGAAATCAAGCTTTTAAACCAATTACAGAATATAATCCTGGTAAAGATAAAGTGACTAAAATTGTTTTTATTGCATATGATAAATATGCATTGCTTGATACAGTTCCTCATTTAAGTAAAGATTTTAATGTGGTTTTATTTTCAAAGCCAGAAGATGAGTTTATTAATGGGGAAATTATTTCAAAGAATTGTACAAAAGCAGATGCTATTGAAAGAGTGATCGATTATTATCATGCAAGCATGGAAGATACGATTGCATTTGGAGATAGTATGAATGACTATCAAATGATAGAAAAAGTAAATAAAGGAATTGTTTTTGAAGGTGCTAAAGAAAAATTATTAGATATTTCTTATGATACTTTTATTGATCCAGATCAAGATGGGATAGCTTTAAGTCTTGAAAAACTAGGTTTAATAAAGAAAGGATAGGTACGTATGGGAAATGTACTACTTGCAAGAATACTTGAATACTTTAATGGAACTCTTTTTTTAGATGATAATTATCGTTTTTGTGTATTCTTTATTGAAAATTATATAGATTTTTATAAAATGACATTAGAAGAAGTGGTTGAAAAATCAAAGATTTCTAAAGAAGCAATTTTAAATTTTTTAAGTCATTTGGGATTTGATGATTATGCTTCTTTCCAAGATAAGCTTTATGCCGATGTTATTTTAAGACAAGATCAAATTCGTGCAAGAATGCTTGGTTTAAAAATGGATGATCTTTTTAAACAAGTGCATTTATGTGATGATAAAGAAAAATTTATTGAAGATCTCGATCATATTTGTCATGATATTTCAACGTCTAAAAGAGTGGTTATTATTGGAGCACTTTATCCAATTTCTATTGCCGTTGAATTTCAAACAGATTTGATTACTTTTGGAAAGCCTGTTTTCCAATATCATTCTTTTGATACACAATTGGATCTCAATAAAGATGATTATGTTATATTTGTTTCGGCAACAGGAAGAGCTTATGATGCTTTCATGAATGATCATCAAGATTTTGATATCAATAGATCTCAATTCTTACTCATTACACAAAATAAAAAATATAAGAGTCAAATTGGGGATGAACGTGTGATCTATGTTGCAAGTTCAAGACATGATAGTATTGACTTTAACTATCGTTTGATGACAATCTTTGATATTATGCGAGTAACGTATTATAAAAAATATCATTTTATTTAAAGGGGAGGATGTTATGAATATACTACTTTCAAGAATTTTAAAATATTTAAATGGCACATTGTTTCTTGATGATGCGTATCGTTTTTGTGTATTCTTTATCCTTCATTATCAAAACTTTGGAGATTATTCGTTAGAAGAAGTTGCAAATGAATTAAAGACAACACCAGAAGTATTTTAAACTTTTTAAAATATTTAGGTTCTATGATTATCAAACATTTGTAGAAACTTATTATAAACATAAACGAATACGTCTTGAACAGATTGAGGAACGTATGGAAAATCTCAATATTTGTACGTATGTAGAACGCATTAAGGTTTCTAATGATAATAAAGAATTTTTAAAGAAAATAGAAGAAGTCTGTACAAAAATCCATGAATCAAAACGAGTAATTCTTGTAGGGGCTCTTTATCCTATGTCTATAGCGGTAGAATTTCAAACAGATTTAATTTCTTTTGGGAAAACAGTTTTACAATATCATACGTATGATAAAGATATGATTTTTAATGAAATGATTATGTTATTTTTACTTCTTCTTCAGGAAGATCTTTGGAAGGTTTTATGTATACAAGAACAAATCTTTCATTACAAAATACAACTTCTTTACTTGTTACTCAAAATCCAACCTATGCAAGAAAGAAACTCACAACTGATACAATTCAAGTACCAGGAAGATTTGATGGCATTAATTTCAATTATCAAATAATGACAATTTTTGATTTAATACGCGTGATGTATTATCAAAAATATATTGAAAATGTACCAACAAATCACTAATTATCAACCTTATAATGAACAAGAAGCAAAAGACAAGGAACTTTTATTAAAAGTTCTTAAACAAAAAGATGTTTTGACAAGAGAAAATGAAGTAGGGCATTTTACAGTTTCTTGTTGGGTTTTAAATCAAAATCATGATAAGGTTTTAATGTGCTATCATAAAGTTTATAATTCTTGGTCTTGGTTAGGTGGACACGTAGATGGTGAGAAGAATTTTAAAAAAGTTGCTTTAAAGGAAGTACAAGAGGAAAGTGGATTAGAAAATGTATCATTTATGAGTGATGATTTATTTTCTTTAGAAGTATTAACAGTAGATGGACATGTTAAAAGAGGAAAATATGTTTCAAGTCATCTTCATTATAATGTGACTTATTTAATGGAAGCAAATGATCAAGATGAGTTAAAGATTAAAGAAGATGAAAATAAGGGACTACGATGGTTTAGTTTTGAAGATGCTTTAAAAGCATCTACCGAACCATGGTTTGTTGAAAATATTTATTCTAAACTTAATAGTAAAGTAAAAGACTATCTTAAGCGATAGCCTTTTTTAGATTCTCAATATCATCATTATTTGGATGTTTGAGTGCTTCATAATAATTATCAATTAATAAATTTATATTATCTGGAGCATGATTTCCTTCTTTTAACTTTAAATATCTTTGTAAGACAGTTTCAGGCATCTTTCCTTGGCACATAAAGCTTCCTATAACTTCATTACTTTCATCAATACTTCTTTAACTTTATCAATGATTTTTTAAAATAATCATCGCTTTTACCAAAACCAGCAGTACCAAATAAGAAAATCTTTTGATGATGTAATGTTTTTAAATAATCTAAAGCTTCTTTACTAGCGTTACCTTTATCAGTCCAAAATCCTACATAGATAATATCTGAATTTTCAACATTCTTTTTAATAGCTTGAGCTAAAAGTTGGGTATTACCTGTTTGACTAAAATAAATCAACATATTTTATTTAACAACTCCTTCTACTCTTGTAATTGGCATAGCAAAAGCAATACCTGTGTTATGATTTTCTAAACCACCTAAAGCTTTATCAATGGTTTCAAAAACAAGATCAACTTGTTCGTCTTTAATAATGAAAAACATTGTTTTACTATCAGGACGAGCTTGTTCAAGAAAAAGTCTCAATGAACCTAAAATATAACTTTCATCACTTTCTTGAATATAAGAAATCATTCCTTGAGAATCAATGATTGTTCCACCGCTTACTCCTGCTTTTTTTAGTTTAGTTAATAAATCTTGTAATAGTTCTGTTTTATGTAAAACAACAAATACAACTTGCATCATGGTCACCTCTTAATCTTATTCTACACTTATTTTTCTTTTTGAAAAAGAATTATTTAAAAGTTTGAATATGTTGATAAAGAGCACCAATAAATTTGCATCGTTTCTAAATTTACAAGCAACAATTTCAGGATGATAAACATCAAACCTAAATGTTCATAGATTTCATCTAAATTTTATTAATCAATTCAATTAATAAAGGTTGAGCAGAAATACCGCCACCAATAGCCACCTTTCACAATCAAAAATAATATGCACATTAAAGATTTGAGTTGCGACTTCCTTGGCAAAAGCATCGATTCCTGCAATGACTTTTTCATTACCCTTATTAGCCATTTCAAAGATTTCAATTCCAGTATATTCTTTGTCTGTTTCAAGTGCCTCTTGAACACGTTGTAATAACCCAGAAATACCATTTCTCGTACACCAAGCATGATTCCAAGTAAAAGGATCTAAGTTGTTTGTTTTAATAAAAGAAAATTCACCCGCTGAAAAATGTTTCCTGTATGAACTTTATGATCTTTAATCAAACATCCACCAATTCCTGTTCCTAAAATAACCACAGCGCCATCTTGAATATCTTGGAGATTTCCAAAACCAATTTCCGCATTGGCGGCACATTTAGCGTCATTACCAATTGTAATGTTTGTTGGACAACGCTTCTTTAAAACTTCTACAGTTTCTAATTTATCAATATAACGTAAAGCACCACCAGTATATTGATAGCCTCTTTCAGGATCAATGATACCAGCATAGAAAGAGCCATACCATCGATCTGATCTTGAAATTGATCATAGATTTTTCCAATTGTTTCAATAAAGTTTTCAAGGGTATCCATAGGAGTTGGTACACTTGATTTTTCTAAAATAGTTAAATCTTCTTGCAATAGCGCATATTTGATGGCACTGCCACCAACATCTAATGTTAAATATGTTTTCATAAATTTCCTCCCATCTATTATTATATAATAGAAGGAATGAAATAGGTATCATTTTTGTTTATTCATATCTTTTAAACAAGGCCCTTCAATAAGTTTTCCATAACAATCAAAAACAGATTGATGACAGGGACAATGCCATATTTGATTTTTTTCATCAAAAGAAGTAGACCTTTTAAATGAGGACAGTAGGGAGAAAAATAATGATAAATGCCTTGCTTATCTAAATAAACTGCATAGAGTTTATGATTGATTTTCATTAATCCTCCTTGGCCTCTTTGTAAATTTTTCTTGGTATGAAAATGAAATTTGACATAACCAAGATAAAGGTGATGAAGCATTTGTTTCAAATATATTTTAGAATAGCTTAAAGAATAATAATGACAAGAAAATAAGGAAAGATAGGCATTATCGTTATTTAAATAAAGATCTTTAATGATTTTAGACGCTAAAAAAGAATTTGTCATACCCCATTTTTGAAAACCATAAATAAAATATTCATGTTCTTTATAACGCCCCATATAAGGAATACCTCTTAAAGGAATCGTATCTTGTGCAAACCAGTCTTTACTCTTAGAATTAATAACTAAAGCATGATTTTTTAAAGGACGATAACTTTCTGTAAGATCAATAGAGAGGGTACATTGATTTCCTGTTCTTTGTTTTAAATCAACATTTTCTAAAGATTGAAACATTTTTAAAAAGTAGAAACCTTTTTTATAAAAGGATAACGCGAGGCATGAATGAGATCTTGGCAGATAATACGATGTCCTTGTACATAGACAAGAAAATCGTTTTTTCTTTTTATGATTTTATCAACACGACTATGTTCATAAAATTGAACATTTTTCTTTTGACAACATTCCACAAGATGATAGAGATATTTTAAAGGATGAAAGATATATTGATGATGCAAACTGATTGTTTTTAAATGTTTTTGCTCGTCAAAAACAGTTTCACCAAAGAGGTGTAAATAATGTTGTTCTTTTTCAAGCATTCCAACATTTTTTAAATCATCGGTATATAAAGACATCGTACATTTCTTTTTAAACAACAATCGATTTTTTCTTTTTCAATTAAATCTTTAATACCTTTCATTGCTTCTTTTTTGACTTTGATAGTAGAGATAAGCTGTTTCAATATTATAATGTTTTACAAGTTTTTGATAAATAAGATCTTGTAAAAGAGTAATTTTAGCCGTTGTATGTCCACTGGTATGACTACCTAAAAGATTCTTTTCAACAATAGTTATTTGTTTACCTGTTTCTTTTAATTGATAAGCGCATGAAATGCCGGATAGACCACCGCCAATAATAAGAATATCGGTTTTATATCTTTATTTAATTGTTTAAAACAAGGATGTTGACTTGTCTTTTGCCAATAAGATTCATTCATAAAATCACCTGCTTTATTATGAAACAAAAACGCATTTTTTATACAGAAAATGATATAATAATCAAAGGATAAAAAAGATTTATAAATTTTGGAGGTATACATGAATATAACAGTTTATTTAGGGGCAAGTAATGGAAATGATCAAAATCTTATTTTAGCAGCAAGAAAACTTGGAAAGTGGATTGGCGAAAATGGACATACACTTGTTTATGGAGGCTCTAAATGTGGTTTAATGGGAGAATTGGCGGAAAGTGTATTAAAAGCAAAGGGAAAAGTCATAGGTGTGGAACCACAATTTTTCATTGATGCCGGTTTTGATTATCCTAAAATAACACAATTAATTGTGACACAAGATATGAGTGAAAGAAAAACAAAAATGATTGAATTAGGGGATGCTTTTATTGCTTTTCCAGGGGGAACAGGAACTTTAGAAGAAATTACAGAAGTCATGTCTAAAGTCTCATTGAAACATTTAAAGACACCTTGTATGCTTTATAATTTAAATGGATATTATGATGATTTAAAGAAACTTTTAGATAAGATGATTACTTTTGATTTATCCTCTAAAGAAAAACAAGAAGGTATTTATTTTGTGGAAAATTTAGAGGAAATAAAAGAAATATTAAAATAAGAAAATCGATGAAAATGATTTTCTTTTTTACAAAATCAACTACAATAAAGGCATTGGAGGATTATTATGAAAGTACTAGCAAGTGATTATGATGGAACATTATTATTTAATGAAAAATTTAAAGAAGGGGATTTAAAGAAAATCAAAGAGTTTCAAAAAGCGGGTAATTTATTTGGTTTATGTAGTGGAAGACCTTTTAAAGGCATCTATGAATTTTGTAAGCCTTATATTGATTTTGATTTCTATATTTTATGTACAGGAGCACTTATACTCAATAAAGAAAGAGAAGTTATTTATAAAAGTACGATTTCTAAACATTTATTACATGAATTTTATGATCGTTATCAAAAAGATTATGATATTTTTATTCAAGCCAATATGCAAATCTATACATTTTTAAAAGAAGACTTAGGTTCAATGGTTAGACAAGTTATTACTTCTTTAGATGAAGTAGAAGGAGATATTTATGGTTTATCCATGAATGCAAAAACAGATAAAAACGCTAAAAAAGTGTGTCTTGATATTGAAGAACATTTTCCTGAATTAACTGCACATCAAAATAAAGAATATATTGATATTACTGAAAAAGGATGTTCTAAAGGTTTAGGAATTTTAAAATTAAAAGAATTAATGCATTTAGAGGAAGTTGCCGGAATTGGGGATTCGTATAATGACATTCCTATGTTAGAAACAGTGGATCATTCTTTTACTTTTCCAACATCACCAGAAAGTTTAACATCGATTGTTGATGATGTAGTTGATAGTGTGGAAGAAGCGCTTGATATTTTAATGAAAGAATAATGAAAATATTACAACAACTTAAAGAAAATCATTATACCGAATCAGAACAACAAGTCATTGATTATTTATTAGATCATTTAGAAGATTTAACTTTACTTTCAATCAATGATCTGGCAAAAAAAAGTTATACTTCAAATGCCACGATTATTCGTTTATGTCATAAAGTAGGCTATCAAGGGTATCGACAATTTAAATTGGCTTTATTGCAGGAACTTGAAGCTAATAAATATATGGTAAGTCAAGTAGACTATACAATCCCATTTCAAGTCAATGAAACAAGTGAACAAATCATTCAAAACATGTTTTCTCTTTATCAAGAAAGTATTCAACAAGTCTATCATCATTTATCTATTGAGACCTTAAATAAAATAGCAACATTGATGGTACAAAAGAAAAGAGTTTTTATTTATGGTTATGGCGATAGCCAAATAACAGCAGCAAACTTTATTAATAAACTTGCAAAGCTTAACTTATTTCCTGTCTTAGCAACTCAATACGGGGAAGAAATCTATATTTCCAAACAATTACAGCCAGGAGATTTTGCTTTGTTTATCTCTTATAGTGGAGAAAATACATCCCTTTTAGAATGTATGAAAATCTTAAATCAAAAAGGAATTCAAACAGCTTTGGTTACTGCTAATCTTCAAAGTCCACTTGTTGTTTATAGTCAATATCAGATTATGATTCCTGACTATGAAAACAAAACAAGATTGCAACCTTTTATTCTCAACTTGCTTTTATGTACATCTTAAATAATTTACATGCCCTTATTTATCATCTTAAAAATAAGTGAACCAAAAGTTCAGTTTAACTGAGCTTTTTTTCATTTACCTTGAACCTTATTTCCATAATGAGATGCATCTCTTAAAAAGAGAAAGAAGATATGTTATAACAAAATTGAGGTGAAAGAGATGACAAAAGAAGAAGTCTTACAATTAGAAAAAGAACTTTCTTTTCAAGAATTCAATAATCATGATGCCTATCAATTAGGACAAATCATTGTAGATCATATTGAAAGAATCATTTAAAAAATGTTAGAATCCGTATTGTTTTAGATAAAGATATTGTTTTTCAATATTTAATGGATGGTAAAAAAGGGGTCATTTGGCTTGATCGTAAACAAAAAACAGTTGAAAAATATGGACATAGTAGTTATTACATCTATTTAGAAAATGAAGAAAATGGAACGTATCAAGAAGATGAAAAAGATGAAAGTCTTGTTATTTGTGGAGGAGGTTTTCCTTTAATTATTCATGATGAATTAAGAGGAAGTATTCTTGTTTCAGGGCTCGTCCATGATGAAGATCATCAAGTCATCGTTGATTGTTTAAGGAAACTAAAAGATGAAGGCACTTGCAAGTGATATAGATGGCACACTTGTTTTTAATCAACAAATAAAAAAACAAGATAAAGAGGCTATTGAAAAGTATCAAAAAGAACATCTTTTTGGAGTATGTAGTGGAAGACCTCGATGTGCCCTGTTTGATTTAGAAAAGCTAAAATTAGATTTCTATATTCTTTCTTCAGGAGCAATGATCTTAGATAAAGGTTTAAATATCATTCAAGATTTTCCAATGAAAAAAGAAATCGTTCAACAAATCTTTAATGAATATCATCAACATGCACAAATCATCTTACAAACAGGAAATGCAGATGTTTTTTATACAACCCTTAAAGAAGATTATAATCCTAAATTAAAAGTCATTTCTTCTTTTAAAGAAGTAGAGCATGAAATAATTTATGGCATATCTCTTGTTTTTAAAGATGACAAAATAACCAAGAAAGCATGTCTTGAAATTAATCAAAAATATCAAGAAGTTGAAGGTTTTCAAAATAGAAATTCAATTGATATTGTAAGAAAAGGCTGTTCAAAAGGAACAGGGATCAAAATCATTAAAGATTATTATCACTTAGAAAAGGTAGCAGGAATAGGGGATTCCTATAATGACTTACCGATGTTAAAAGTCGTAGATACAGCCTTTACTTTTAAAACATCCCCTCAAGAAATACAAAAACAAGTGCATTATTGTGTTAATGATATTGCTGAAGCAATAGCGTTATTGGAGGTAGAAAAATGAATTTTGGAATTATAGGTTATGGAAACATAGCGCGTAAGTTTGTTAAAAGTATTACTTATACTAGTGGGGGAAAAGTGCATGCCATTGCCTCACATTCTTTAGATGAAAACGATAGTTACTTACAAAGTCATCCTTTAGTTAAAACTTTATCGTGATTATGAGGAACTTTTAAAAGATGAAGATATTGAGGCCGTTTATATTGCAGTTCCTCACTATGAACATAAAAAATGGATTATAGAAGCCATTAAACATCATAAAGCGGTTTTATGTGAAAAACCACTTGTCTTAAAAAGTGAAGATATTGATGAAATTAATCAATATGTTAAAGAATATCAAGGCTATTGTTTAGAAGCTTTTAAAACAAAATTTAATGTAGGTTTTGATTATTTAAAAGAAGATTTAAAGTTGATTGGAAAATTAAAATCAATTGAAGCAAACTTTTGTTTGATGGGACAGATAAAAAAGATTCTTACTTGTTTGATCCAAAACAAGGTGGGGCTTTAAATGATGTAGGAAGTTATGTCGTTGGTTTTGTCCTTGGTTTAGTGGATGCACCAGTTGAAAGTGTTGAATCTCATATTGAAAAAGAAAATGAGATTGAAATGAATTTTAAAGCAACTTTAAATTTTAAAAATGAAGTTCAAGGAAAAGTAGAAGGTTCAATTAATTATAATAAAGAACGTTATGCTTTAATTAAAGGAGAAAAGGGAGAAATCTATGTCCCAATGTTTAACCGTGTGTTGAATACACAATTCATTTAGAAAATGAAGTCATTCAAAAAACATATCCAATTGAAGGAGATGACATGACTTTAGAAATACAAGCTTTAATTAATCATAATCAATCAACACATACATTACAAGATTCAAAAAAATTACAAGAAACAATTGAAAGAATTAGAGAGGAAGCAAAATAATGAAACTAGGAATTTTAGGAACAGGAATGATTGTTAAAGATGTTCTTACCATGTATCACGAGCTAGGTGTTGAAAAGACTTATCTTTTTTCAACAAAAAAATCAAAATCACAAGCATTAGAACTTATGAAAAAATATCATTTAGATAAAGTTTATACAGATTATGATGAATTACTTCAAAGTGATGTTGATACAATTTATTGTGCTTTACCTAATCATCTACATTATGAGTTTTCAAAAAAAGCTTTAGAAAATGATAAAAATGTCATTATTGAAAAACCAATTACAGCGAATAGTAAAGAATTAGAAGATTTAATTGAAACAGCCAATAAAAAGAATTTAATGATTTTTGAAGCTATGAATTTACATTACACACCTGCTTTTCTTTCATTAAAAGAAGATTTAAAGAAATTAGGAGATATTAAAATTGTTTCATTTAACTATTCGCAATATTCATCAAGATATAATGCTTTTAAAGAAGGAACCATTTTACCAGCTTTTGACTTTCATAAAGCTGGTGGTGCTTTAATGGATTTAAATGTTTATAATATTCATGCTTTAATCGATTTATTTGGGAAACCTGTTTATCATAAATATATGGCAAATATTGAAAGAAATATTGATACAAGTGGGATGATGATTTTTGATTTTGAACATTTTAAAGCTTTATGTATTGGAGCTAAAGATTGTAAAGCGCCTTTAATGAATACGATTCAAGGAAACTTAGGAGCAATCGTTGTTAAATGTCCGTTAAGTCAAATGACAGAATATGAAATCTGTTATAACGATGGGACAAGTGAAGTAAAATCTTTTGAAAAGAAACATCGTTTAATTTATGAATTTAAAGAATTTATAAGAATGATTAAAGAAAATGATGTTAAAAAACAAAAAGAAATGTTAGAACTTTCATTATTGATTTCTAAATTAATGGAAGAAGGAAGAATGCAAGAAGGGATCGTGTTTGATAATGATAAATAATAAAATTGTTTTAGGATATATTGGAAATGGAAAAAGTACCAATCGTTATCACTTACCATTTGTGATGCAAAGACCAGATAAGTTTATTGTTAAAACAATTTATAATCCACGTATTCATCATGATATATGGGATAAAATTGAAGGAGTCAACTATACTGAAAATCAAGATGATATTTTCTTAGATGATGAAATTGATATGGTGGTTGTATGTACAGGACATCATTATCATTATGAATATACTAAAAAAGCACTTGAACATAATAAACATTGTTTATGTGAAAAGCCTTTTATGGAAAATAGTGAACAAGCTAAAGAAATCTTTGCACTTGCAAAATCAAAAGGACTTTATTGTTCAGCTTATCAAAATAGAAGATATGACAGTGACTTTTTAACTGTACAAAAAGTGATTGAATCAGGGAAATTAGGAGATTTATTAGAATTAGAAATGCATTTCGATTACTATCGTCCTGAAATACCTGAAAGTGTTGATCATTTTGATCCAGCAATGTCTTATTTATATGGACATGGTTGTCATACTTTAGATCAAGTCATTTCTTATTTTGGAAAACCTGATGATATTCATTATGATGTAAGACAACTTTAGGAACAGGTCGTATGAATGATTATTTTGATCTTGATCTTTATTATGGAACATTAAAAGTATCCGTTAAATCAAGTTACTTTAGGGTAAAATCAAGACCATCTTTTATCGTTTATGGTAAAAAGGGAATGTTTGAAAAATATAGTAAAGATCGACAAGAAGAACATTTAAAACTTTTCCATATGCCTACTAATAGTGATTTTGGAAAAGATTTACCAGAACATTATGGAACCCTTACTTATTATGATGAAGATGGTATTTATCATGAAGAAAAAGTACTAACAGTTGACGGTGACTATGCACGTGTATATGATGGTATCTATGATAGTATTGTAAATGGTAAGGAACAAGTCATCCAACCATGGCAAACAATTCTACAAATGGAAATGTTAGAAACAGGAGTAAAGGATTTAAAGTAGTATGAAAAAATATTTTCTT
>ENA-OQCS01000313-OQCS01000313.1-human-gut-metagenome-genome-assembly--contig:-NODE-313-length-26850-cov-4.477940_pt1 | contig 26850 bp, 23 predicted proteins | sample MGYA00242757_ERZ504575 | MGnify/ENA primary metagenome ERZ504575 (study PRJEB26092, sample SAMD00036297) | human gut metagenome | host: Homo sapiens | study: EMG produced TPA metagenomics assembly of... | reverse complement strand
ATTTACCGTGGCAGTGGATCACGCAGATACAACCACCGGTATCTCTGCGGCAGAACGCTCCTATACCATTATGAAGTGTGTGGATGATCAGTCAAAACCGGAGGATTTCAGAAGACCGGGACATGTAGCAATCATACCCGGGGAAGTATGGAAAGACACCGACGGCAATCCCATCAAACGCCCATGGCGGCGGCTTCTTTACCACGAAGGGACCTACTATTGGTATGGCGAATACAAAAAAGGGGAAACCATCCTGCCCGAATGGGCTACGTGGGAATGCTACCGCACCGACGTAACCGGTGTCAGCTGCTACTCTTCAAAAGACCTGCTGAACTGGAAGTTCGAGGGTATTGTACTTCCTGCCGTGAAAGATGACGAGAAACACGACCTGCACCCCAGCAAGGTGTTGGAACGTCCCAAAGTGATTTACAACGAAAAGACAAAGAAATTCGTCATGTGGGCGCATGTGGAAAGCGCGACTACAGTAAGGCATGTGCCGGCGTAGCGGTCAGCGATTCTCCTACCGGGACATTCACCTATGTAGGCAGCTTCCGTCCCAACGGTGCGATGAGCCGCGACCAAACAGTGTTCGTTGATGATAACGGCAAGGCATATCAGTTCTACTCGTCGGAAAACAACGCTACCTTATATATAAGCGAACTAACGGATGACTACCTGAAGCCCACTGGTCGCTATACACGCAATTTCGTGAAGCAAAGCCGCGAAGCACCCGCCGTATTCAAGTATAACGGCAAGTACTATATGCTCTCTTCCGGTTGTACCGGCTGGGATCCCAATGTTGCCGAACTGGCTGTGGCCGACTCCATCATGGGGCAATGGACTACCATCGGCAATCCGTGTACCGGTCCTGATGCAGATAAGACCTTCTATGCACAAAGCACTTACGTGCAGCAAGTATACGGAAAAGGAAATGCCTACATTGCCATGTTCGACCGCTGGAAAAAGAAAAACCTTGAGGACTCACGCTACGTATGGCTCCCGCTTGAATTCGGCAAGGACGGCACAATCGCGATACCCTGGCGCGACAGCTGGGACCCGCGTACCCAATGGGAAGGACAAGGCGACTTCTCTGCCGGCAAAGGAACATTCCTATTGAATGGCAAGCCGTTTGTCATCAAAGCCGCAGAGCTGCACTATCCACGTATCCCCAAAGCCTATTGGGACCAACGCATCAAGCTATGCAAGGCACTGGGCATGAACACCATCTGCCTTTATGTATTCTGGAACTCCCACGAGTCTCAGCCGGGAGTGTTCGACTTCACCGGACAGAATGACCTGGCGGAATTCTGCCGCCTATGCCAGCAGAACGACATGTATGTCATCCTGCGCCCGGGACCGTATGTCTGTGCCGAATGGGAAATGGGCGGACTGCCCTGGTGGTTACTCAAGAAAAAAGATATCCGCCTGCGCGAATCCGACCCCTACTTTATGGAGCGTGTAGGTATCTTCGAAAAAGCCGTTGCCGAGCAGGTAGCCGGTATGACCATACAGAACGGAGGTCCCATCATCATGGTACAAGTAGAGAACGAATACGGCTCCTACGGGGAAGACAAAGCTACGTATCGCAAATCCGCGACATCGTACGCGCCAACTACCCCGGCGTAGCACTGTTCCAATGCGACTGGGCGTCCAACTTCACCAAGAACGGACTCCACGACCTGGTATGGACCATGAACTTCGGTACAGGAGCCAACATCGACCAACAGTTTGCACCGCTGAAGAAACTCCGTCCTGATAGCCCGCTGATGTGCTCCGAATTCTGGAGCGGCTGGTTCGACAAGTGGGGAGCCAACCACGAAACCCGTCCGGCTGCCGACATGATTGCCGGCATTGACGAGATGTTGTCCAAAGGCATCTCCTTCAGCCTCTACATGACCCACGGAGGGACCAACTGGGGACACTGGGCAGGAGCCAACTCACCCGATTCGCCCCTGACGTAACCTCTTACGACTACGACGCCCCCATCAGCGAATCGGGACAGACCACTCCCAAATACTGGGAATTGCGAAAAGCATTGTCCAAATACATGAACGGCGAGAAGCAGGCTAAAGTTCCCGCTTTAATCAAGCCCATCCGTATTCCGTCTTTCCAATTTACAGAGATGGCTCCTTTGTTCGACAATCTTCCTGCTGCCAAGAAAGACCGCAATATCCGTACCATGGAGGAATATAACCAGGGATTCGGAAGTATTCTCTACCGCACCACACTGCCCGAGATGAAAACCCCGTCCCTGCTCACTGTGAACGATGCGCACGATTATGCCCAAGTTTTCCTGGATGGCAAATACATCGGCAAACTGGACCGCCGCAACGGTGAAAAGCAACTGGAATTCCCCGCCTGCCCCAAAGGTGCACGCCTCGACATTCTGGTAGAAGCCATGGGCCGCATCAACTTTGGACGTGCCATCAAGGACTTCAAGGTATCACCCAAAGCGTAGAACTTACCGTAGACATCGACGGCCGTCCTTTCACCTGCAACCTGAAGGATTGGGAAGTCTATAATCTCGAAGATACATACGATTTCTATAAGAACATGAAGTTCCAGCCCATCGGCTCACTGAAAGATGAGTTAGGACAACGCATTCCGGGTTGCTACCGTGCCACCTTTAAGGTGAACAAGCCCAGCGACACATTCCTAAACTTCGAGACTTGGGGCAAGGGACTTGTCTACGTCAACGGGCACGCCATGGGACGCATTTGGGAAATCGGCCCGCAACAGACCCTCTACATCCCGGGATGCTGGTTGAAGAAAGGTGAGAATGAAGTGATTGTCTTCGACATCATCGGTCCCAAAGAAGTTAAGTCCGAAGGACTGAGCGAACCATTACTGGACCAGTTGCTCGTCACCAAACCGCTGACGCACCGCAATGAGGGTGAAAATCTCGACTTGTCCGGTGAGCAGCCCGTCCTCTCCGACAGCTTCAATCCCGCAACGGTTGGCAGGAACGCAAATTCGACCAACCCGTCACCGGACGTTATGTCTGCCTGGAAGCCTTGAGTGCACAAGATGGAAAAGACCTGGCTTGCATTGCCGAAATGTATCTGCTGGATGAGAATGGGGAACGTCTGTCACGCGAACCCTGGATTGTCAATTATGCCGACAGCGAAGACGTATCCCACGTCAACTGTTCTGCGGACAAAATCTTCGACCTCCAGGAATCAACCTATTGGAGCACAACAAAAGACACTCCATACCCGCATTCTGTCGTGATTGACTTGGGTAGTACCCGCACCCTGACCGGCATACAATATCTACAGATGGAAGCGAGGTACCGGGTGGAATCAAAGACTTCAAGGTTTACGTAAAATCCAAGGCTTTCAACTATTAAGCCGGATTTACAACACTAATAGATTCTTTAGACACGGATTACATGAAAATCATGGATAATAAATGAAGAATATCCATGATTTTTCGCGTAATCCATGCCTAACTTAAAATCAATCAAACAGATTTTCCGTACAATTCATCGTCTACCACAGCCAGCATTCCCTCCACTTGAGCCAATGCCAGCATACGGCCATGAAAAGAATAACCTGCATTGTACCTTTATCCTCGTCGCCCAACATCATGCGACCGTGGTCCACACGCATCGGCAATCCCGGATTTTCTTTCTCAAAGATACGAATCAAATCAATGAGGTGTCCCCTTCCCTCCAGATGGGAACTTTCGATAAAGTTTCCAACCGGTATTGCCTTCGTACTGCGCAAATGCACAAAGTGGGTACGCCTGGCAAACTTCCTTGCCAGTTCACGGGTATCATTCTGTTCACCCGCACTCAATGAACCGGCGCAAAAAGTCAGGCCATTATGGGGATTGTCCACTGCACTCAGTATCCAGGCAATATCTGCCTCGTCTGTCACAATGCGCGGCAACCCCAATACCTGAAAAGGAGGGTCATCGGGGTGTACACACATATTCACCCCATATTCCTCGCATACCGGCATGATGGCAGACAAGAAATAACGCATATTCTCGCGCAGAGCCTCCCGGTCTATCCCTTTGTATAGCGCCAGCAAACGTTTGAACAGGGTTACCGGCTCCTTGTCACCTTCCTTGATGTTGCCATTTACGAATCCTTGTGTCTTTACGATAATCGTATCTACCAGCTCTGCCTTTTCAGACTCCGTAATCACCTTATCCAGTTCTGCCACCTTGTCCAGCTCTTCCGGAGAATAATCGGCTTCCGCATTCTCCCGTTCCAATATCTTCAGGTCGAAGTAGGCAAAACGGATTCTGTCGAAATAAAGAGAAGATGTCCCGTCTTCCCAGGGATGTTGTAAGTCCGTGCGAATCCAGTCAATCACCGGCATGAAGTTGTAACATACCGTCCGGATGCCTGCCTTGCCGAGATTGGCAAGGCTTATCTTGTAGTTCTCTATCAATCGGTCACGCTCACTCCCCGCATATTTGACAGCCTCGCACACCGGCAGACTTTCTACTACAGACCAGCGCAATCCGAAGGTTCAATATAATCCCTCAAATCTTCAATGGCTTCCAACGTCCATATTTCACCGTTGGGAACTTCATGCAAGGCAGTGACAACGCCTTCCACTCCTATCTGTTGCAACATGGCAAGGGTTATCTTGTCTTTCTTGCCAAACCATCTCCAAGTCTTTTCCATTCTTTATTATTAATTTTCTTGTTTTTCAGGCGTTCAAACCACCCGTTACCTTTTTGCAAAAGTAAGAAAGAATATGAGAACTGTCCATTCTGAATGGATAGATTTGTTTGTTCGCAATGAAAACAATATCTTAGCACTTCATTACATATATTAATTACGCTTATGCAAGACTTTATAAACGGACGTTGCGGCTGGTGCGGAACCGACGAGCTGTATGTGAAATACCACGATGAAGAGTGGGGAAAACCGGTAACAGACGACAAGACACTATTCGAGTTTCTTGTATTGGAAAGTGCCCAGGCGGGACTGAGCTGGATAACCATCCTCAAAAAGCGGGAAGGCTACCGCAAAGCCTTTTGCAATTTCGATGCCACGCAAGTGGCGCAAATGACCAACGAAGACGTGGAACGGCTGATGCACTTTGACGGCATCGTGAAAAACCGTCTGAAAATCAAGTCGACCATCACCAATGCAAAGCTGTTTCTTGCCATACAGAAAGAATTCGGCAGCTTTTACAACTATACGCTATCCTTCTTCCCCGACCGGAACCCCATTATCAATCATTTTCAGTCATTGAGTGAGATTCCGGTATCATCTCCCGAATCAGATGCCATGAGCAAAGACATGAAAAAACGGGGATTCAAGTTCTTCGGCTCTACCATTTGCTATGCCCATCTGCAAGCTTCGGGGTTTATCAACGACCATCTGACGGATTGCATTTGCCGGAAAGGGTAAGATAAGGCATCCCCTCTTCATCAAACCGGACCGGAATCCAAAGATATTCCGAATACATCAGGCTCTTGGGCCGCCAAATATCGGCCATGAAAAGGTAGCGGTTACCGGGAAGCTGCAATACGTAAGTGCTTTGACCGCCGAAAGTCTTATCACTTCCCTCACCCCGACAAGGGTTGGGATGCTGTGTCCACGGTCCCCAGATGGAAGGAGCCGAGAACAGACGCGCCGCATTGGGTGCCCAACCGGTACATCCGGAGGTTATCATCCAGTAAGTGCCGTCTTTCTTGAAGATGGCCGGTGCCTCATTGTGTCCCCCCGGAAAGAGACGGACATATTTTCCGGAATGTCCTTGATAGTCATCTGTCAGTTCGGCTATTTGCAAGGTCAGATTCTCTTCCGAAGAGTAGATATGATAAGCTATCCCATCATCGTCAACATACAATGTCATGTCACGGGACATCTGTCCGCCCTCCAAGTCACGCTTCACGAACAACCCCTTATTTACAGCCTCTCTCCACTCGGGTGTCCACCATTCTTCAAACTGTTCCATATTCCACTGCATGTCCCGTTCTTCCTCCGTCATATTCAGCGGAAATATTCCAGGGCAGACACGACTCGAAGAAACAAAACAATAAGGTCCCGTCGGAGAATCACTGACAGCCACTCCCGCACGGCAGCCTCATAGCCTTTACCCTTCAGCTCCAAATGAAACCACATGACAAATTTCTTCGTCCTTTTGTTGTAAATCACCTTGGGACGTTCCATAATACAGCCTTTCTCTATTTCATTGCCCGCTTCTTCCGATACAGACAAGGCCACCCCCTCGTATCTCCAGTTACATAAATCGGTAGAAGAGTAGCAAGTTACTCCCACTTCCGTAGAGAATCCCTTTGCCGGACGGTGTTCACCGAACCAATAATATTTACTGTCAAATAACAGTATACCACCACCGTGTGCATTAATATACTCCCCGTTTACATCGTTCCACACTCCGGCCGGAACCATTTCGTCCTTTCCCTTTAAGGTGGAATCATTTTGTGCCTGCAGACCGGTGATTGACGCTACGATAACCAACCATGCCCCTAAAAACTTGAAATTAAAATTAGTCATACTCTGTCTTGTTTCTATTTATAAAGAAGGGAGCAGGACGCCTTCTCACCAGAAAGTGTATCCTACCCCCTAAATCAAATACCTATTGAAAAATGCCTTTATTTCTCAGCCGGCTGGTCAGCTACCACCGGCCAATAAGGATTCTGGTAAAGAATGGAAGTCGATACATCCGCTCCCGAAGTGGCTGTCAACTGGAACTGCTTGATCATGATAGGATTCAAATAGTGTGCCATCTTCCAAGTACAGCCGTTATAGGCAGACTGGTTGCTGCTTCTCTCGAACGGACGGAGATACTCACTCTTGTCTTTCGATGAGACATTAGCTTTGTCTGTCCCGTCAGCAACCAAAATGGATTTTCCATTATCATCCAAATACCAGTCCTCCATCGGAGTATTCCACAAATGCATACCTTCCAGATGGCTGGGAGCAGTCATCAGTTGGTCCATAGAACGCCAACGGCACAAGTCCATGTAGCGAAGACCTTCAGCCAGGAACTCGCAACGACGTTCACGACGGATATTATACAGAGTCTTGTCAGAGATGACACTTCCACCCGTATAGGCTCCCCAATCATTTTCAGCCTCCTTGCTCATGTCCGTTGCAGCGATAGTCTTGTCAAAATCAGTACTGATGCCGGCACGTTGACGAAGTACAGTCCAATATTCACGAGCCGTAGCATCCAGCGTTCCATTGAGCAGATAACTTGCTTCCATATAATTCAGCAGAGCCTCAGCTGCACGGAAACATACAGCTGCCGTATAACCACCGCCATTGGCATAATACTTACGGTTGAATGAACCACCCTTGCGCAATGCATAGCCGGTAGCATAGCCACGCTCACCGTCACCACTCGTAATGGCCGGATAGGGCTCTTCCATCACAACCTCCGTACCTTCATTATTATCAACTTCAAAAAGGATGTTCTTCTGTCCCGGTTCTTTCAGGAAGATACTGAGACGCGGGTCACGGTTTACACGTACATCAGCAACCGTCTTGTCGCCCATATAATAGCCGTCACCATCCGCATAAGAACCGTGAGCATAAACCGGAGTACCATCCTTCATCAGGAAATTCTGTACGAATCCACGGGTCAGACCGATACGGTAATTACCACGTCCGGCAGCGGCATTGATGTTATGAGTAGAGAGTCCGCGGGCATACTGGCGCCACAACAGTACTTCCTTCACATCCGAAAGGTCTTCTTGTGCAAACATATCAAAGTAAGGATTGACGGGTCATCAGCTGATTGTTGCAACACACCGGTATTCTCCGTCAAATTCCCTTTGTATTTATCTGCTACAAGTTTGGAAGCTTCTACGGCCTGTTCCAAGAAGTACTTCACTTCATTATCAAGGTTTCCGCTCGGATACTGGTAATTGTTGTGAAGAGATGCCCCCGGCCAGCCTTCTCCACCAGGTACGAATGCCGTACCCTTGAAATTCTGCAACCAAGTAGCCTCGAACAGTGCCACACGTGACTTAACCAGCATCGCAGCATCCTTATTGATACGGGTCTCGCCATATCGACATCACTCATATAGGCATAAGCTTGTCAAGATCGGAAATGATGAAACGTGCCACTTCATTACGCGGAAAACGTTTGCTGGCTTCACGGAGAGCTTCCATCTCATCGGCAAGCGGTTGGTCGATAATCGGGAAGTCACCGAACAACTGAAGCTTCTTAAAGTACTCGTAAGCACGCAGGAAGTACATTTCTCCGATATAGTGCTTGATGGTGGCTACACTCCCGGAAATTGTATTTTGTGAACCGCTCATGTCCTCACCGAATTTGGGAAGTGCTTCAGACAAAAAGAAATTAATACGATAGATGCGTTCGAACTTCCAATTGTCACTTTCGCTATGAGGTACTTTCCAGCGATCCTGGGTATAGCGGTCATTGGCATTCACCTCTATCTGGTTATCGGTTCCTTTGTCTTCACCGAAGATGCCATAAGTCCACTGGCCGAATGACGGAAGGACATTGGGATATTCATCATTCAGATTGGCTTCCAACTGGGCCGCAGTGGAGTAATAGGTTTCGGGAGAAATGCTTGACATCGGCTCTCTGTCCAGAAAATCATCGCAGGAAGTCGTTCCGGCAATCACTGCCATTGCCATGAACGCTTTTACAATATATCTATAATTCGATTTCATAATATTCTTCATTATTTATGGGATTAAAGTGATACGCTAAGTCCAAAAGACCAAGTTCTTGAAAGCGGGTATGCATTACCGGCACTCTTGATAGGTGCAGAAGCATTGCTGTCCGTGTTACCACCGCTGATGGTTTCGGGATCGAACAACTTGCTCAGTTTGGTTCCCGTCCACAGATTCTCGCCCGATACGAAGATGCGGCAGTTGGTGATACCGATTTTGCGAATCATGGAGCAGGCAATGTGTAGCCAAGCTGGAAGTTCTTCAAACGGATATAAGACGCATCCTGCAGATAGCGGGTTTGGGTTTCCTGGTTCTGGGTACTGTCAAATCTCGGACGCGCATAGTATGAATTGACATTGGCGGCAATCTCATGACCGGCCAGCCCGACGGGTTCATCACGGAAGTAATCTTCGTGTTCCTTCAAACCGGTTGACCACCACATACCCCATTGGCCAACGCCCCAGAAGATATTGGAACCCTGCCAGTAGTCACGCTTCATCACTCCCTGGAAGAAGAGGCGAACATCAAATCCCTTGTAATTGGCATTCAAGTCAAGACCGAAATGATAACGGGGAGTATTGTTGCCTATCACCTTCAAATCACCGTGGTCCTCCAAAGTCTGTGCACCTTTGGTGATGCCCGGTTTTCCATCCTGGTCGGCATACATGATGTCACCGGCAGTCCAAACGCCGGAACCGATGGCACTTTGTCCGCCCACTTTATTCAGATGCGCCTGCATCTCATCATCTGTCTTGGCAATTCCCACGGTTTCAAAGCCCCAGATTTCACCAATCTCGCGGCCTGCGATATAAGTATTGATTGAGTTTGTCGGGTTACCCGGGTATCTGTCTATATAAGTACGTGCATCAGAAACATTGAACTTAATGCCATAGCCCATACCGAAGTTGGTGCGGTCCTGCCATCCGATGGTAAGTTCCCAACCCTTCGTCTTCAAGTCACAGTTATTGGTCTTGGGAGTCGCAATACCCAATGTAGCGGGCAACTCTACAGACGGACCTACCATATTGTCCGTATAACGGATATAAGCATCGAATGACCCGGTCAGACGGTTGTTGAACAGCCCCCAGTCAAGACCGATATTCCAGGTACGCACTTTCTCCCAAGTCAAGGCTGTACTGATAAGGTCGCCTACATAAGCAGTGTTTGGTTTCAGTCCATTCTGCAGCCAGCTTCCGTTTGCCTGCTTCAATGTCATGGCACGATAAGTAGGATACCAGCCGTTTGTATTCATATTCCCCAGTTCACCATAAGAGAAACGGAACTTCAACTGATTGCAAACATCCGCAAAATCTTCCCAGAAGTTTTCCTGGGCAATGTTCCAACCCAAAGAGAAGGAGGGAGACAACTGCCAACGATTGCCACGGCGGAAGCGGGAGGTACCATCATAGCGCAAATTGGCCTCTGCCAGATAACGACCTTTATAATCATAGTTCAAGCGGCCAAAGAAACCCGCTGTGGCCCACTCATTACGATAGCCACCCACCTCGGGCACCTTATCCTTACCGGCGCCGTCAATATTCGAAATCAAGTCCAGTTCCGGAAGGTCTTCCACCTGCAAGCCATATCCTTTGGCACTAAAAAACTTCTGGCGCATTTCTTCGGACTGAAAACCACCCATTACCTTAAAATTATGATCATCATTGATAGCAAGAGAATAAGTGGAGTAAATATTCCAGTTCATGTAGCTCTCTTTCTTGTAGTCTTGATAGAGACTTGAGGTTCCTTGCGTATCCACAATATTTCCACTCACATCGTGGTTATAGTAAGGAAGTCCGGTTTCACGTGTATCTATAGAATTGGTACTATAGTTGAACTCAACATTGGTAATCCAATTCTTCACGGGTTCGAATACCAAGCTTGCTTGATGATAAACCTTATCTGTCTGCACATCGCGCTCACCACCCAATGCAAGTGACATCGCCGGCGTATCGGCATTACCATTAAAATAATAGCCGTTTTCATCATAAACCGGAAGATTAGCCAAGTCTGACGGCCGATTCTCTCATACAAACCGCCACCAAAATTGGTAGGACGGCCAAGGTCTTGACGGACATAACGCAAGCTGTAATTGAACTTCAACCATTTGGTCAGCTCGGCACCAATTTGGCAGTAGCATTATAGCGCTTCAAGTCATCGGAACCATGACGGAGCAAACCATTCTGATCCAGATAGCCCAATGAAGCATAATAATTGAACTTGTCACCACCACCGCTTACACTGAAATTATGTTCTTGCGAGAAGGAAGAGCCCTTGTAGATTTCGGAAAACCAGTCAGTATTGGCATACGCGTAGTAAACGGGTCGCTGCCGGTTTACCCATACATTGCCATCAGTAGGCAAACCGCCACGATAGTACCTCCCGCAGCCTGGAAGTCAAGCATCTGCTGCATCACTGTATCAGAGAACTGGGCATTGTCCTGACCGTTGCGTGCAGCCTCATTGAAGTAGTTGGCAAAGGTATAGGAGTCCATCATCTCCGGCAGATTCACCGGACTGTTGAAGCGGAAGCTGTTGTTGTAGTTGATAGTCGGCTTGCCCGATTTGCCTTTCTTGGTAGTCACCAAGATAACACCGAACGGTGCACGCGACCCATAAATAGAGGAAGCGGCAGCATCCTTCAATACAGAAATATTCTCGATGTCCTGCGGATTCACCGTATTGATGTCACCTTCCATACCGTCAATCAAAATCAGCGGACTTCCGCTTGAGCCGTCACCGATGGTACCGTTGCCACGGATATTGATGGACATATTCTTGTCCAGTTCACCGGTATTGGTCGTAATCTGCAAGCCCGGTACCAAGCCCTGCAATGCCTGCGTGGCATTCGCTACCGGACGTGCTTCAATTTCCTTCGCCGTAGCCAGCCCCACAGAACCTGTCAGGTTCACCTTCTTCTGCGTGCCGAAACCTACCACTACCACCTCGTCCAGCATTTCGCTGTCTTCTTTCAGAGTCACAGTAAAGGATGTTTTTCCAGCCACCGGCAGCTCTACCGTCTTATAACCGATAAAGCTGATTGTCAAAGTGGCATCCGAAGGGACTTTCAAAGAGAAATTACCGTCAATGTCGGTAATTGTTCCATTCGTCGCATTCCCTTTCTCCACTACACTGGCGCCAATCACCGGTCCCATCGCATCATTAACCACACCTTTTACATTGATTGTCGAACTCTGTGCGTTCAAGAACTGAACATTCAACAGAAGGGCCATACAAATGGCCAAAGTGACATACACTTTCAGCCCGAGTCCTTCAAAGAATCTCTGTCTTTTCATTGTATAAACTTTAAGATTAAACATTAATTGTTTCACTTTCACTCTTCATTTTAACCGTGAAAACAATGGCAAATGTAGGCGAATGCTGATAGGAAGACCTCCAATAATGCTTCTACGAGGTAGAATTTTAGTTATTCGACCTAATTGAAGCATAATTTGACTTGATCTATGACTGTATGAAGCGTTCCTGATATTCCGTCGGCAACATGCCGAATTCCTTTTTGAAACAAGAACTGAAATATTTCGGGTCATTAAAACCGACGGCATACGCCAGATCGGAAACACGCACAGAACTCCCCTTCTCCTCCATAATGCGGCAGGCCGCTTTCAGACGGATGTTACGGATAAAGGCAGAAGTATTCAGTCCCGTCAGGGATTTCAGTTTCTTGTAAAGGGTGGACTTGCTGGTGCCCATCTCCTCCACAAACTGGGGCTGGTCGAAGTCTGAATCTTCCAGATGGCGGTTTACGCAGTCAATGGCACGCTGCATGAAGTCCTCATCAATGCTGGTATAGTCCAGTTCCTTGATTTCGAACACCAGTTGGTTCTTAAAGTCATGCGCCTTGCGTTCTTTGTATTTCAGCAGATTGCGGATGCGTGCATGCAGCACGGCCAGGTTGAACGGTTTACTGATAAAGGCATCCGCCCCCACTTCATAAGCTTCGGCACGGTCTTCCTCCTTGTTCTTGGCTGTCAGAAGAATCACGGGAATATGACTGAGTTCCAACTTGTTCTTCACATACCTGCAAAACTCGATGCCGTCCATTACGGGCATCATCACGTCCGAAACAATCAGGTCAATATCCTCATTGTCAAGCACAGTCACAGCCTCCTGACCGTTTTCGGCCGTATGGACATTGTATTCACGTTTCAGCAGCCGGACCATTAACTGCAAAAGCTCCTCATTGTCCTCCACCACCAGTATGGTATGCGCTTTGGGCTTTTCAGCAACCACATTCTCCGCATTCTCCTCTTCAAGATAGGTAACGGTTTTCTGTACCGGAAGTACAGCTTCCTCATCAATCTGTTCTTCCTTAAAGTAAGAGCGGTCTACGGGCAAGGTCACGATGAATTCCGTTCCCCGGCCTTCCTCGCTCTCCACTTCAATGCTTCCTCCATGCAGCTCCACCAATCCTTTACCAAAGAAAGGCCGATGCCCGTACCAATGGTGTTGAACTTCCGGTAATCCCCCTCGTAGAACCGCTTGAAGAGGCTCTTCTGCTTGTCCTTTGAAATGCCACTGCCATTATCCTTTACATGCAACCGGACGAAGTCCCTGTCTTCGGCATACATCAGCGTGACTTGTATATAGCCACCCTCCTTATTATATTTGGCGGCATTGGAAAGCAGGTTGTAGAGAATCTTGTCCAGCTTGTCCGTATCAAAATAACCGATAATCGACTCCGGATTACAGAGTACGGAGAAATGTATCTTGCGCTTTTTGACAAGCGGCAGGAAAGATTCGGCTTCATTTTTCACAAACGCCGCCACATCTCCTGGAGAGACACGCAACTTCAGATTGCCGGTTTCTGCTTTACGAAATTCAAGAATCTGCTGCAACAGACGGATGAGCCTGCTGATATTGCTACCCATTACCGTATAAAGGTCGTCATGCCCGGGAAACCGCATCTTCAACTCATCGACGGTAGCCGAGATAATGGTCAGCGGAGTCAGCAGTTCATGCGTGATATTTGTAAAGAACTGCAATTTGGCATGATTCAGTTCTTCCAGTTTGGACTTCTCCATCTCCCGAAGATGCAGCTCATTACGCAGCTGCATCCTGTTCTTTGCTGTCCGGAGAATGAAGCAGACAATAGCTGCCCCTATCAGTGCATAAATGATATAAGCCCACCATGTAGCCCAGAACGGTGGCAATACCACCACCTCAAGTTCACGGATTTCCTGACTCCAAATGCCATTTTCATTGGTGGCTTTCAGACGGAACCGATAAGTACCGCTCTTCAAATTATTATAATAGGCAAAACGGCGGTTGGCATCCGTATATTGCCAATCCTTGTCAAAACCTACAAGCTGATAAGCATACCGATTTAAACCGGGATTCTTATAAGTAAGGGATGCGAATTCAATACTGAAATTATTATATCCGTAAGGCAGATCTAACTTCCGCGTAAACGAAGGCATGACAGAAGAAATCCGTTCTCTGACCTCCGGTTCCAATACCGCAAAAGAACGGTTGAAGATTTTTATATCCGTAATCAGATAAGGCACAGCTTCATTGTCTTTCTCCAGAGATGCAGGAAGGAAACTGTTATAACCCTTATTTCCTCCAAAGAATAACTCGCCCTCCCTACTGCAAGAAGACTGTGATATGAAAAAGTTATCCTGCAGACCGTCTGTTGTCGTATAGACACGGACCGTAGCCAAATTCTCGTCCATCGGTACAAAAAGCTGTACCAGCCCCATATTAGTCCCCATCCATAGACACCCTTGCCTGTCTTCCTCTATAGACCCTATCATGTCGGCAGACAGCTGATATTCCTGATTCTTTTCCGTAAATACATTTTCCTTATAATCATATAGATACAACCCTCCTCCCTCAGTTCCGGCCCATAGCTTCCCGATTTATCCACATGCAAACACAACACCGAGTTCGTTGCCAGCTGGCCGTTGTTATAACTATAGTTACTATATTTCAGCGTTTCGGGATGCCACACATCCCCCATAATATGTATAATTCCATAGTTGGCTGTCGCAATCCAGAAGCTGCCATCCGCATCCTCCACAATGTCCTTCACATGATACCAATCCGCCAACCCGCCTCCGGCAAAAGAAAGTGTTCCGAACCTATAATGCCCTCCATCGGCCAAACTGATTCCCATACCGCCGCGACAGCCTACCCAACAATTCCCCTTACTGTCCTCACACAAGGCCGAAACGCAATCCGAATAGAGATAAGGCGTGTCGGATTCAGTCAGCACCTTCACTTTCTCTCCTTTCTCATAAATCAAGATACCACCGTCATAGGTAGCGAACCATACTTCTCCATTCTTACGCTGAATAATGTAATTGACCGTGGGTACACCGGGAATATCCGAGAATTCCGGGATATGGGAAAAGAACGACAACACACCGGTTTCATAATCCTTGCGTGCCAGCCATAACTTCCGGTACCCAGCCAAAGGTCTTATCTGCATCGGCAAACAAAGCGCGGACGGCAGTAGTAGCACGTCATCCTCTGCCAGATTCAAAGAATAGAAAGCAAACGGAGATTGTTTCGTGTCTATCATCAGGACACCGCCGCCAATGGAACCCAGCCAGATATTATTGAAGCGGTCGCGCAACAGTGAATTTATTTCATCACAAGGTATATGATATGCCGAATGCAACGACTTGTAATTAATGAATGTACCGGGATTCTCCTGCTTCATAATGCTCAGCCCCACCCGGTCCCTATCCACAAGGTATGGGTGTGTACATCCTCCACAATATCATAAACAATATTGTCCGACAAGCTGGCATCATCCCCTATCCTATGCGAATAATGCGTATAAGACACGTTTGCCATATCCTTTGGGTGATTCAAGAGAAATAATCCGCAATCCCAGCCACCGACCCACATTTTCCGGTTTGAATCCTGATAGATAACATGTGCCGAGTTCCGTTCATTGATTTTGGGATATGCATAGAATTTATCCTCCTTCCGGGAATAACGAAAAAGACCACTGGACCAGGTACCGACCCACAAATCCCCATCCGAGTCCTCGAACAACGATTTGATGGAAGCTGCGGGAAATATACCATCGGTGGACTTGCCGTCATACATCACGAAGGAGTCCTTCTCTGCCACATACCGGCATAAGCCAGAATCCGTACCAATCCATACCTCATTTTCCCGGGTGACCAACAGGCATGAGACCGCATTGTTGGGAATGGCAGGCGCAGTATATTGACGGATTTCTCCGGTTTTCTTATTGAGTGTGTTCAACCCCTCTTGTGTACCAATCCACAAGAAGCCGTCATTGTCATCGGCAAAACAATAAATGTTGTTACTGGTCAACAAACCGGGAGTATTCAAGCTCGATTTATAGACAGTAATCTGGTAACCGTCGTATTTACAGAAACCATACCGGGTGGCAAACCACAAAAACCCTTCCTTATCCTGATATATTTTCTGGACCTCATCCGTCGGTAATCCGTCTAATGTAGAAATCTGCTTGAACTTCAAACGGGAAATAACATCCCCATCAGCCGCATGCCCCAAGGCAGGATACATTGTCCAACAGCTGAACAGGAGAAGACACGTATGCAGACAAAAAAACTTACTCTATTTTTCATATACCAGATATTAGGAATTATGACAAATATAGCAAGTTCAGCTCACTTTAAAGAAGAATTATACTCTTTTTTTGTCTGCAAATACTTCAAACGAGGCTTTTCTTGAAGGAGTTAGAGGGCGATAACTCCTTCTAACTCCCGATAACTCCCTTAAATGAAAGAGCCGTGCTCCCCCTCTAACTCCTTCAAGAAAAGCCTTGTTATAACAACTTTATTCCTTACCTTTACAGCCGTGTTCTACACCCTAACCGTAGACAAGCAAACAACATATGAAAAATAAATTCGACTACCAGTCTGTGCCTTATGGCTTTGCGCATTGCTTCCACAGCCAGTGCATCCATAAGGAAGAATGCCTGCACCATCTGGCCGCTATCAATTGTACCTCGCAATATCCCACCTTAAGTATCATCAACCCGAACCGTATCCCTGCCGATACCACCGACTGCCTTATTTCGGAAAGCCCAAAAGTACCGAGTAGCATGGGGCATCCGGCATCTGCTGGACAATGTACCCCACAAATGTGCAGCCCCGATGAGGAACCAGCTTGTAGGACACTTTGGCAAGACCACCTATTATCGCTTTTACCGCCAGGAACAAGGCTTGTTTCCAAAGGCACAAGCATATATCCGTCAGGTTTTCAAACAATACGGAATTGCCGAAGAACCGAAATTCGAGAGATACAGCGAAGAATACAGCTACAACGATTGAAGCATCCGGACAGCTCAGCTCTTACAAAGTTTATTTTTGAAAAACATCTGTCATGCTATCACGCAGAGGGGATATCCTTTTGATTATAAACCGATTAAAGCGTGAAAGATACCCGTGATAGATAAAAATCTTCACAACCATCCATCACGCCATAACAAAAGCAGTATCCGATACTTACTTCATTCACCACAGAATAGTGCTATATGCCTAGTTCTCAGTATGAAACTTTTAGTTTCTTAAGCAAATACTATTGGTTTTAACCTTCTAAAACAAAAGTTTCAACAAGAGAAACTGAGAGTTTCCCTTAGGAAAACCATTGGTTTCAACAAGTAAAACCTTTTGTTTCAATAGCCGGAAACTATTGTTCCGACAAGCAAAACCAGCGTGGAAGTCTGCACAAAGCATCCCAAATCACCAGCTTTTTCGACTCAAAACATCAGATTTTCCACAGAAAAACGCTGGAATCGACCTAAAAAAGCATGGAATCACTTGCAAAAAGAGCCTAATTGTCGTACCTTAGTACACTGTAAGCAAACCATTTTGCCTGCATGTGACAAAACAAAAAATAGAAATGAAAATCACCCAACTGAGAGAAAAAGACGGGAATCTGACACTGAGCACGACAGACTTAGACACCTTCCTACAGAAAATCAAAACGGAGACCAAAACCCAGCCCGTATCCACTTTCCGCCAGCAACTGCGATACTGCTTGTCCGGCAAGCGCTGCAACGAGGCAGACCGACTGCCAAAGTACTCCCGGCAGCCGAATTCCGCAAGACGAACGGTGTCTGCCAGATGAAAACCTACAACGGCATCGTGGAACTGACCGTAGGCCCGCTTTCCGGCAAGTCCGAAATAGCCCTTGTGAAACGTCTTGCCTGGGAACAGCCCCAGACGCGGCTCGTATTCACCGGTTCCAGCGGACGGACTGTAAAGATTTGGACTACCTTCACCCGTCCGAACAATTCGCTGCCGGGCAAACGGGAAGAAGCCGAAGTATTCCACGCCCATGCCTACCGCCTTGCCGTGAAATGCTACCAGCCCCAACTGCCTTTCGACATTCTGCTGAAAGAGCCCAAGCTGGAACAGTACTCCCGCCTCTCCTTCGACCCCGAAGCCATGTACCGCCCGGACTCCATACAGTTCTATCTTGCACAGCCCGTCTCCATGCCCGACGAAACCACCTATCGGGAAGCCCTGCAAGACGAGAAGTCACCCCTGACGCGCGCCGTGCCGGGATATGAAGCCGAAGAAGCCATCATCATGCTGTTTGAAGCCGCCTTGCAGAAGACTTTCGCCGAAGCGACGGGTGCCGGTGCCGACAACAGCCTGCACTCCCTGACCGTACGCCTTGCCGAGAACTGTTTCCGTTCGGGCATCCCCGAAGAAGAGACCGTGAAGCGTACCTATTTCCATTATTATCTGCGCCAAAAAGAGACTGTCATCCGGCAGATTGTAGGAAGCGTTTACCAAGAGAACAAAGGCTTCAATACCCAAAGCAGCCTCAGCAAAGAGCAAAGACTTGCCATACAGACGGACGAGTTCATGAAACGCCGCTACGACTTCCGCTACAATACCCAGGTGGGCGAAGTGGAATACCGTGAACGCCACTCGTTCCGTTTCCGCTTCTCCCCCATCGACAAGCGCACGCTGAACAGCATTGCACTGGATGCACAGTCGGAAGGCATTCCCTTGTGGGACAGAGACATCAGCCGGTACATCTACTCCAACCGCATCCCGGTATTCAATCCGCTGGAAGATTATCTGTACGACCTTCCGCACTGGGACGGGAAAGACCGTATCCTGCACTCGCCCGGACAGTACCCTGCAACAACCCGTACTGGGCCGAACTGTTCCACCGCTGGTTTCTCAACATGGTGGCACACTGGCGCGGCAATACCGACAAGAAATATGCCAACAGCGTCTCCCCCTTATTGGTAGGTGCACAAGGCACCCGCAAAAGCACCTTTTGCCGAAGCATCGTCCGCCCGAGCTGCGTGCCTATTATACGGACAGCATCGACTTCTCGCGCAAGCGCGACGCCGAACTTACCTCAACCGTTTTGCGCTCATCAACATCGATGAATTCGACCAGATAAGCAGCACCCAGCAAGGATTCCTGAAACATATCCTCCAGAAGCCGGTGGTCAACGTGCGCAAGCCATACGCCAATGCCGTGCTCGAGATGCGCCGATATGCCTCGTTCATCGCCACCAGCAACCAGAAGGACTTGCTGACCGACCCCAGCGGCAGTCGCCGGTTCATCTGCATAGAAGTGACGGAAGCAATAGACACCAACCGCCCGATAGACTACAACCAGCTTTATGCCCAGGCCATGCACGAACTGGACCACGGCGAACGCTATTGGTTCGACCAGTCGGACGAACGGATTATGACGGAAAACAACCACGATTTCGAACAGATACCGCCCGAAGAGCAACTGTTCTACCACTATTTCCGCGTTGCCGGAAATGACGAGGAGGGAGAATGGCTGTCGTCTGCCGAAATACTGAACCGCCTGCGCCGGTACAGCGCCATCCCGCTGTCCACCAAGAGAGTGAATGTATTCGGAAGGATACTGCAGAAACATGAAGTGCCGTCCCGCAGAACACGGTTCGGCACGCTGTATCATGTGGTGGAGTGCAAGAGACAAGAAGATTAGTCTTTAAAATATTCAGACACCGGCAATGCTTCTATCGTTTTATCTCCTACGGAAAATTTGTCATGTTGGTTATAAGTGAGTATCAGTCCATGCCCCATCTTGAAGAAAGACAAGGCATCCAGTAAGCCATCTACTTCCCTTTTCCGGTTTTCTGCGGTCAAGGCATAGCATACCTGGATGGCAAGCTGGGGCACAGAATTGCGTACAACTATAAAGTCGCATTCCTTCCGGTTCTCATTATAATAGAATATCTCAGAATAACGGCGACGCAATTCCGCAAAAACCATGTTCTCCAGCCTCCGACCCTCATCACGGGTGAAAGATGGAGAGGTGACAAATACAACACCATTGTCCACACAATACACTTTCTTCGGGTTCAACAGTTGCGCTTTATATGAATATGAAAATTTCGGAACAAAGTTTATCAAGTAAGTCTGTTCGAAATAAGAGAAATAATCAGACACAGTAGAAGTACTTTTCATTCCCAGTATCTGTTTCAGTTTTGTAGCAGACACCAGATTGCCCACATTCCCCATCAAATAGGCCAAGAGACTTTTCAAAGAGTGGTCATCACGTATATTATATCTCACGGCAATATCACGATATACTATATCATTGACTAAATCCGTCAGAACATCCTGATCATCCAGTTGCAAGTATTGAGGGAAGCCACCCTGATGCAGATAGTCGTACAAGGAACTGTCACCGATAGTCTTACCCGTAAAACCGCAATATTCAGCATACGAAAAAGGGAACAGTTCTTTCGTAATATGTCTTCCTGTCAACTTCGTGCCCAATTCACGACTCAACATCGAAGCATTGGAGCCGGTGATTCCCACATAAAACCCTTCATCCAACTTGCCCCGAATATACACCTCCCAACCATCAACAATCTGTATTTCGTCAAAAAGAAGAGCGATACACCCTTCATGTTCCTTAATAACTTCATCCACTATACGGAAATCACTGAATTCAAATCCATACAGTAAAGGGGTATCAAAATTCAAGGAGAGCACCTCTTCCGGCTTGTATCTATCCACCGATAATTGTGCCAGCAATGTACTCTTACCACAACGGCGAATACCAGATATAATCAGTGCATAGTCTGCTACCAAGGGAGGTAAAGACAACAATAGGTCACGTCGGAAACTTTGAAATTTCCTCAACCGTTCACGTTGCACACGTATGGCCTCTACTATATCCGATTTGCTTATCATAGGGCTATGTCATTTATATTCAGATACAAATATAAACATTCCATTCCGAATAAACAAATCTATCCATTTAGAATAGATAGATTTGTTTATTCGGAATGAAAGCACTACCTTAGCACCTCATTACAAAAATAACGCTTATGCAAGACATTATAAACGGACGTTGCGGCTGGTGCGGAACCGACGAGCTGTATGTGAAATACCACGATGAAGAGTGGGGAAAAACGGTAACAGACGACAAGACACTATTCGAGTTTCTTGTATTGGAAAGTGCCCAGGCGGGACTGAGCTGGATAACCATCCTCAAAAAGCGGGAAGGCTACCGCAAAGCCTTTTGCAATTTCGATGCCGCGCAAGTGGCGCAAATGACCGACGAAGACGTGGAACGGCTGATGCACTTTGACGGCATCGTGAAAAACCGTCTGAAAATCAAGTCGACCATCACCAATGCAAAGCAGTTTCTTGTCATACAGAAAGAATTCGGCAGCTTTTACAACTATACGCTATCCTTCTTCCCCGACCGGAACCCCATTATCAATCATTTTCAGTCATTGAGTGAGATTCCGGTATCATCTCCCGAATCAGATGCCATGAGCAAAGACATGAAAAAACGGGGATTCAAGTTCTTCGGCTCTACCATTTGCTATGCCCATCTGCAAGCTTCGGGGTTTATCAACGACCATCTGACGGATTGCATTTGCCGAAATCAGAAACAATAAAACAAAGAAATATACAGAAGCAAGCAAAACATCAACACAAAGCGGTCACCCTCCCCCATCGGAAAGGCGACCGCTTCAGTGTTATAAAATCTGTTTCTCAGTATGTAATACACTGAGAAGAAATGTTATTCTATTCCGATACTATGGCATACGGGAAAAAGGATGAACGTAAACTCATAATCAGCGTATGGCACCAGGTATTCCGGACGGGCTATACGTCCCCAACTGTCTTCGCAACCCAGACCAGCTTGCACCTTGTCGATACAGAGATTAGTCAAATCAGCTTCATCCACCTCTTGCGAGTGTCCTTGCTCTTTGCTCCAGCCTTCATCTAAAGACTCGATGGTATAGTGCAAGGCAGATGCGGAGAAGGGAGCGGCCGCCACAATCTTGATGCCATTACCAGACTGATCCAACATCTTCCACCAACGAATATCGGTCTTTGTTCCATTTTCCTGCGGACGGATGTAGGGATAGAACTGCTCAGCCACACTTTGGCGATAAATGCCTAAGTCGGCGCAATGATTACGGTCAATATAGTTTTCAACCGGACCGCGTCCATAGTATTCAACGGTTTCAAAGCTGCGCGGCATAGGCATCTGCAGACCGAAACGGAACATGTTCGATACTTTGGCATTCTTGTCGGCAGTCAGCTTCTGGGTCACCTTGACGGCACCGGCATTGTTGATGACATAAACAAGGTTCAGCTTAGCTGAAACACCCGGCATGTCGTAAGCAGATTCTACAATCACCTGATTGTTCTCCGTGCGCTGTTTGAAAGAGGTCAGTTTGATTTCCGGATTCTTCCAAGCGATATATTTGCGTTGCAGATTGGCACCGTAGTCGTTGTCAACAGGCGCACGCCAGAAGTTTGGTTTTAAAGCCTCGCCGTCTTTAATCATATCCCGGCCATTCACTTCGTACTTAGTCAGATAACCGTTGTGCTTGTTGATTTCTACACGGAAAGCATCACCGGAGACGATGAGGTAGTTCCAATCGTTATCCTGTACTTGGGGAGCCGTCATCTCGATATTGCTCTGTTCACAGTTCTTCAATTCCATGGAAGGAGCTTGGTAAGGATTGAGCGTCAACTGGTCTTTTGCCACTACATGTCCGGCGGAAAGCAATCCTTCACGGTTCTTCAGCTTATAGGAAACATTCAGCAACCACTCGGTGCATTGGCAAGTCTTGCCCAAGTCCAACTTGATTTTGGCTGTCTGTTGGGGAGCTACATTCAGATTATCCACACGACCGGTCCGTATCACCTTACCGCCTTTCAGTACCTCCCACTCCATATAATAGGCAGAAAGATCACGGAAGAAGTATTCATTGAACACATTGATTTCGCCGTTCTTCAAGTCGGCCGGAGTAGTCCAGATGTCCTGATAGATACGGCCTACCTCATACATGTGGGGATTGGGCACACGGTCGGGGCTGATAAGACCGTTATCGCAGAAGTTACCGTCGCTGGCATCAAAACGGTTAAAGTCACCGCCGTAGGCATAAATCATCTTACCGTTTTTTCCTGTCCAACGTACAGACTGATCAACAAAATCCCAAATAAAGCCACCTTGAATTTGGAATATTTACGCACCAAATCCCAATATTCTTTAAAACCTCCTTGCGAGTTTCCCATCGCATGAGCATATTCGCACTGAATCAGGGCTTTGTCATAGAATCATCTCACTGTATTTCTTACATCCGTCATAGCCATAATACATCGGGCAATAGATGTCTGTCTTGCCTGTTTTACCGGCTTGTTCATATTGTACGGCACGGCTCGGGTCTTCAGCCTTTATCCAATCGTAGGCAGCTTCGAAATTAGCGCCATAGCCGGCTTCGTTGCCCAAAGACCAGAAAATGATGCTGGGATGATTGAAGCTACGCTGCACATTGCGCTGGTTACGCTCCATATGTGCTTTCCTATAGTCCTCACGTTTGGCAAGTGTCTCTTCCCCATAACCCATTCCGTGGGATTCGATATTGGCTTCGGCCACTACGTAAATACCATATTGGTCGCAGAGGTCGTACCAGAGATTATTGTCGGGATAGTGGCAGGTGCGCACGGCATTCAGGTTGAACTGCTTCATCACCTGAATATCCTGAATCATGCGTTCGCGAGAAATGACGTAACCACCGTCCGGATCCATCTCGTGGCGGTTGGCTCCCTTGAAGAGAACGGGCTGGCCGTTGACAAGTATCTGACTTCCTTTCAGCTCTATCTTTCGGAAGCCCACCTTTACGGGAATCACTTCACTGCTGCCTTGCAAAGTGGCACGCAGGGTATACAAGTAGGGCGTTTCTGCCGTCCACTTATGAGGATTCTCCACATTTATCAAGCAGTAGCGTTACCTTTGGCGACAGCTGTAGCCACCTGTTTTCCGGCAGCGTCCAGCAGTTCAAGACTGACATTGCCGCCACCCTTCACATCAAGCTGTACTTTCAGGGAACCGTTCTTATAAGCAGTATCCAAATCGGGAGTGACACGGATGTCCTGAATGCGCTTCTTGTCACGGGCATACAAGTAGCAATCGCGCCCTACACCGCTATAACGGAAGAAGTCCTGGTCTTCCAGATACGTCCCGTCACACCAGCGGAATACCTGAAAGGCTATCAGATTCTTTTGTCCCGGCTTCAAGTAGGGTGTCAGGTTGAATTCAGCCTCCAGTTTGCTGTCCTCACTATAACCTACGTACTTGCCGTTTACCCACAAATACATATTGGAAGTCACGGAACCGAAATGAGCAATGATGTCCTTACTCTTCCAGTCGGCAGGTATTACAATCTCACGACGGTAGGAACCTACATTGTTATTCTCCGTTGGCACCTGCGGTGGATTGTTCTTGAACTGATTGCGCCAGGCATATCCGGTATTCACGTAGATAGGGGTGCCGAAACCGTTCAGTTCCCACATACCGGGAACGGCCATATCGCTCCATCCCTTGTCGTTGAACCCCACTTTCCAGAAATCCGTGGGACGGGCATCGGCATTCTTCACCCAGAAGAATTTCCAGATACCGTTCAGAGTCATGTAATTGGAAGAATGTTCTTTTGCTCCACGAGCCGCAGCATCTGCCGACTCATAGGCAAAATAGTTGGTGTGCATCGGAGCACGGTTCACGGCATTCACTTCAGGGTTTTGCCATTCAGTGAAGGACTGTGCGCTTGCGGCAATGGCAAAAGTCGCAAGCAGTCCGGTAATGAAATGTTTCTTCATGGTAAATAGTTTATAAAAATTAGCAACGGCATACAAGCAGAACCGGTATGCCGTCACAAAGATACGCCTATCCTATAATTAAAAGGAAGAATAATCGTTCAAAAAAGGCTGAATTTAATTCTTTAAATAAGTGTTCATAACTAGTTCACATAATTAAATTAGGTGACTAAATGGGAATTTATTTTGATTGAGTACTTATCCGCAAACGATAGACTCCGAACGAACGGGGCTGAAGCTCCAGGCTCAGAGAACGGGAAGCCACCTCCACCGGACGAATACGTGGAACAATAGCCTCCTGCTCCAGTGTATTCTTGGCTTTCCAGTCATCACTTTGCAAATAGGTGCAGGAACCCGAGACAAGCTGCCGCTTCTTCAATCCGCTGAACTCTATCTGTACCTTCTCCGATCTGCTGCCCGCATTGACAAGCTTCAGAATTACTTCTCCCGTAGGAGCATCCAGCACTGCCGATGCATAAAGGCTGTCCTGCCCCGTCACGGGTTTTCCGTCCATTTGCAGGTTCAGCACATCTGTTCCGGCATTCATACCGTACATCTGCTGTACGTAATAGTTGGGAGTCCGCATCATACGGAGATTGTCGAACCAAATCAAATCGGGATTCCACTGCCAGGCATCCACATGGGCAAACAACGGAGCATAGGTAGCCAGGCGCACCACATCGGCATTACGTTCCAGTCCCGTCATAAAAGCTGCTTCGGACAGTGCCGCCAAGAAATTATTGGCTTTCCCGGTGGGGTGGTCATGCGATGCATATTCACCGGCAAAGACTTTCGGTCCTTTACGGTCATAGTCATCATAGCGGGCAGCATTGGCAAAGAACCAGTCGGGAGCCATATAATAATGCTCGTCCACCAAATCCACCCCGATGCGTTTCATTTCGGGCCATAGGTAATCGAACTTGTCCCCATCTGCACTCGGACCGGAAGAACCTACAATCTGCATATCGGGATATTCCGCACGGATGGCTTTCGTGAACACTTCCAGACGCTCGGGATAGACTTCCCCCCACTGTTCATTGCCGATGGCAATCATTTTCAGACCGAACGGTTCGGGATGTCCCATATCGGCACGCACCTTTCCCCACTTGGAGGTTGCAGCACCGTTGGCAAACTCGATGAGGTCGAGGGCATCCTGCACGTACGGGCCGAGTTCTCCAAGGGGAACCACTTCGTTGCTTTCGTATTGGCAGGACAGCCCGCAGCTCAGTACCGGCAGAGGCTCTGCACCGAGGTCTTCACTCAGCAGGAAATATTCGTAAAAGCCAAGTCCGTAACTCTGGAAATAATCCGGGAAAGCTTTATGCTTGAATGTATAGTTCCAGCGATTTTCGTTCAAAGGACGGTTCTCTACCGGACCCACGGAATTCTTCCATTGATAACGGGTGGCAAGGCTGTTGCCTTCGATGATGCAGCCACCGGGAAAACGGAATACTCCGGGATTGAGGTCATAGAGGGCTTGTACCAAGTCGGCACGCAATCCATTCTCACGCTTCTTCCAAGTGTTCACCGGGAAGAGAGAGATGTGGTCCATATCTACCGTACCCTCCGTCTGCAACACAACACGCAGACGCGAGCGAACATCGGTAAAAGGAGCTTTCAGCACAGCCGTCAGCTTCTGCCATTCACTGCCTTTCACTTCCAGTTCCTTCTTCAGGAGATTCTCTCCGTTGGAATTCACCAGTTCGACGGAAAGCTTCATTGGTTTGGTATCCGGCGTACGGACATAGGCGGAGAAACGGTAATCTTCTCCTTTTTTCAGGCCGATGCACGATAACCTTCATTATCCAGTCCGGCACGCAAAAGACAGCCGTCATTGGTAATGCGCACATAATGCGGATTGCGGTCGAAGCAGGGCCGCTCGTCCTGTACCGTCACCTCGCCGAAAGGTATCCACCCCACCAGCGGCTGCGGGAACTCAAAAGAGCGGTTCTTTACCAGTCGGCATACAAACCACCGTCCGCACCGAAATTAATGTCTTCGAAGAAGATTCCATACATGGCAGGATTTATCCGAGCCTCGGTTTTGATACATCAACAGTCATCACATGCTGTTGCGCTGCATGCCAAGAACAACGAACAATGT
>ENA-OQCS01000312-OQCS01000312.1-human-gut-metagenome-genome-assembly--contig:-NODE-312-length-26866-cov-4.678559_pt1 | contig 26866 bp, 32 predicted proteins | sample MGYA00242757_ERZ504575 | MGnify/ENA primary metagenome ERZ504575 (study PRJEB26092, sample SAMD00036297) | human gut metagenome | host: Homo sapiens | study: EMG produced TPA metagenomics assembly of... | reverse complement strand
CCGCCCGATGATACACCGAGCGTACCGTCTTGATGTAGGTGGACACGGTGTTCCAACTGCAGTTCCTCTGCCTGAGGTAGTTTTCGAACCTCTTCAGTACGGTCGGGCTCAGCTTGCGCATGGGCATCGGTTGCCATTTGGTGAATACCGAGAATGCATTCACCGCTGACTGGTAGATGTGTGCCGTTCCCCACCTGCCGCCTTCCCGGAGTTCCCCGATGATTGAGGAGAACATCTCTTGTAAGGTAATTTCATTTCTGCTCATTTCCAAATTATTTATAAAAAGGTTTATCCTGCAATTATAAATAAATTGAGAGCAAGTGCAAAGGCATCATTCTGAAATCTGCGAAACGGGAATGATGCCGTATCCGACAGCTTATTTGTTGGCTAACGTCTGTTTAGTGGCTGATATACGTATCCTGGAAGAACCGCTTGTTATCATTCAGGCTGCAAGTGGCATCCACTCCGGCTTGTTGCAGGCGTTCGGCAATCTCATTCAGTTTCTTCCTCGAAACCCTTCCGATATAGAACAGACGGTAGCGGTAATCGTTGTCCAGCAATTCCATGACGTGCGTGAAATTCTGTTCGCGGGCAAAGTCGAAGTTTACTTTTCTTAGGTTCTGGTACGGATAGCGGATAGTCCTGCCTACGCTGTGTATGATGAGGCCGTTATTGTCCAACGTCAGGTAGCAGAAGCGGGTCATCAGCATGCTGATGAAAAAAAGACTTAATGCAAACGAATGATAGCCGGGATGAAGCCCCTGCCACTGATGGAATAATATCCCAATATAAGGAATATCAGGAATAAGACAAAGAACCAGAACATATAGAGTGACGGACGCTGGTATGTTTCTGTGGGAACCTCTGCGACTGTCCGTTCCCTCGGTGCGTAGTTGTCGAAGGGGATTTCTTGGGAGACCAGGTAGCGGATGACCGAGGAAGGGTGACGGAAAGGAGGCAGATAGATTACTTTTTCTTTCCCTTCCTTTAGATGTAAAGTCAGTATGCCCGGACCATATTTGTCTTTCGCAGCCAAGTTGCTTTTGCGGGGAACCTGGTGGTAACGCTTCATGAAACTGAAACCCTTGATTTGGTGCAGTCCGATGTGCTGGCTTTGCAGCAGTTGTTCGGCTCTTTTCTGTTCTTTACTGGTCACTTCCATAGTTCTTATTTTTTAAGTTCGGGATAACTGATGCGGGTATGGTATATATCTTCAGCTTCTCCTTGAATACGTTCTTCACGGTGGCAATATCCTTGAAGGTGATGGGGCATTCCTTGAAATAGCCTTCTGCCACTTGCGAATCGATAATCTTGTCTACCAGGTTGCTGATGCTCTCTTCCGTATATTCGGGCAGACTGCGTGAAGCGGCTTCCACCGAATCGGCCATCATCAGGATAGCCTGCTCTTTGGTGAACGGGTTGGGACCGGGGTAGGTGAATGCCTCCTCGTTAGGGTCTTCACCGGGGTGCTCGTTTTTCCAGGAGATATAGAAATACTTCGTTTTCCCACGGCCATGGTGAGTGGTGATGAATCCTTGATTACTTTGGGGAGATTGTTCTTCTCGGCCAGCTTCAGCCCGTCCGTCACATGGCTGATGACGACTTGGGCACTTTGCTCATAGCCCAGATTCTTGTGCGGATTGACTCCACCCGACTGGTTCTCGGTGAAGAACACCGGATTCTCCATCTTGCCGATGTCATGATACAGCGCTCCGGTACGTACCAGCTGGCTTTTGGCTCCGATACGGTTGGCCGCTTCCGCCGCAAGGTTGGCAACCTGCATGGAATGCTGGAAGGTGCCGGGAACTGTCTCGGACATGCGGCGTAGCAGGCTGTTGTTGATGTTGGACAATTCGACCAGGGTGACATTGGAGGTAAAGCCAAACGTCTTTTCCACCAGGAAGAGCAGGGGATAGGTGAACAGCAGCAACACTCCGTTGATGACGAAATAGGTGTACATGCTTCCGTTGATTTTTGTCAAGTCGTTTTCTGTAATCAGCTCGAAAGCAAAGTAAACGGCAGCGTAGGTCAATATGACGAGGAAGGCTGTCCGGAACAGTTGCGACCGTTGTGAAAGTTCCCTCAGACTGAAGATGGCAACCAGTCCCGCCGAGAGTTGCAGAAGAATGAATTCATGCGGATAGCGCAGGCAGATGGAGCATATCAGTATGGTGGTGACTTGTGCGATGAAGGCCGTGCGTGAGTCGAGGAACACCCGGATGATGACCGGCAGCATGGCATACGGGATGATATAGACATTGAATATGTTGTTGGCAACCATGATGGCCGTCACCACGCAATAGAACATGATGAGGGCGAAGAGCAGGGAGAGGCTGCCCTTGCGCTTGTAGTAATCTTTACGGAACAAGTCGAGGTAGAGCATGAAACACAGCATGAAGATACTGACAAACAATACCTGCCCCGCCAGCATCAACCGTTTTTGCCCGATGGACTCACTGCGTTTGATGGATTCTTTCCGTAGACTCTCAAGGATGTTGTATGTCTCCTGGCTGACAATCTCGCCGCGGTCGATGATTTTCTGTCCGCTCAGTACGATGCCGTTGGCCCATGAATAGTTGTCGAGCATCTCCTTCTTAGCGGTTTCGGTCCGCTGCTCGTCATAGGTCAGATTAGGGAACAGATATTCGTTCAGCGAGCATTGCCGTAGAATGTCCGGGCGGTAGTGGGCGGTATCGGCCGTGAGTATATAGTTATAGGCATCCTTCACCGAATATACCTTGTTGATGTCCTGCTGGTTGGCCAGTTTGTCGTTAATGACCATGATGGCGGTTGTGCTGTCCTTATGCAGTTGGTTCAGCTCTTCGGTAGAAACGATGCCGGCGCGATATACTTCAGAGAGTTTCCTTTCCAGAAAGCGGACGTAGTCGGTGGAGGGAAGCAGGCCGCGCAGGTGGGTCTGATAGTCTGCCTTCAACTTGGCGAGCACACTTTTCTCAATGCTTTTGTCCAGCTGGAAATACGGCTGGAAGGCGGCGAGGATACTGTCTTGCTCGCGTTTCACCACTTCATCGGCCTTATAGATGGGGAAGTCGAAGGTGGCCATGAGCTGTCCGTACTTCCAGGGCTTGTCAATGTCGACTGGTAGTTGAATTTACCGTCACGTGGCAGAAAATAGACAATAATCCCCACAGTGCCGATGAATATCAGTGCTCTGTATAGCAAATCTCTGAGCGAGAACTCTTTTTTTGTATTGAAATAACTCATATTGGCTGAAATTTTTGCGAAAAGTACAAAAAACATTAGTGTGGAAAAAAAGGTTTAATTTTGCCGTCTAAAATATTCATAAGTAAGGTAGATTATGACAGAAAGAAAGGTCAGAGTCCGTTTTGCCCCGAGTCCTACGGGGGCGTTGCACATCGGCGGTGTGCGTACAGCTTTATACAATTATCTCTTTGCGCGTCAGCATGGAGGAGATTTGATATTTCGTATTGAAGATACTGATTCCAACCGGTTTGTACCGGGTGCGGAAGAATATATCCTGGAGTCTTTCAAGTGGTTGGGCATCCCGTTTGACGAGGGCGTGAGTTTCGGTGGAGACCATGGCCCGTACCGTCAGTCGGAACGTCGGGAAATATACAAGAAGTATGTTCAGATTCTGCTGGAGGCCGGAAAAGCTACATCGCTTTCGATACTCCTGAGGAGCTGGAAGCAAAGCGTGCGGAGATTGCGAATTTCCAGTACGATGCTTCTACCCGCATGCAGATGCGCAATTCACTGACCCTTCCTAAAGAAGAGGTAGACGCGCTGATTGCTGCCGGTAAGCAGTACGTGGTGCGTTTCAAGATAGAGCCGAACGAAGATGTGCATGTGAACGACCTGATTCGTGGGGAAGTGGTGATAAACTCTTCCATTCTTGATGACAAGGTTCTTTATAAATCGGCAGATGAACTTCCTACTTACCATCTGGCCAATATTGTGGACGACCATTTGATGGAAGTGTCCCATGTGATACGCGGTGAGGAATGGTTGCCTTCCGCACCGTTGCATGTATTGCTCTACCGTGCCTTTGGGTGGGAGGATACCATGCCTGCCTTTGCGCATTTGCCCTTGTTGCTGAAGCCCGAGGGTAACGGCAAATTGAGTAAGCGTGACGGCGACCGTCTGGGCTTCCCGGTTTTCCCGTTGGAGTGGCATGACCCCAAGTCGGGAGATGTCTCTTCAGGCTACCGCGAATCAGGCTATCTGCCCGAAGCGGTCATTAATTTCCTGGCTCTGCTGGGCTGGAATCCGGGCAATGACCAAGAACTGATGTCTATGGATGAATTGGTGAAATTGTTTGATTTGAGCCATTGCAGCAAGTCGGGTGCCAAATTCGACTATAAGAAAGGTATCTGGTTCAACCATGAGTACATCATGATGAAACCGGATGCGGAGATAGCTTGTCTTTTCAGACCGGTGCTGGAGTCCAACGGCATAGACGCCTCCAACTATAGCGACGAGTTCCTTACGAAAGTGGTTTCACTGGTGAAGGGACGCGTCAACTTCGTAAAGGAACTGTGGGACCAGACCCGTTTTTTCTTCGTAGCCCCCACGGAATATGCGGCAAAGGATGTGAAGAAGCGTTGGTCGGAAGATACTCCCCGCATCATGACCGAATTGATGGATGTGTTGCGCGGCATCGGGGATTTCTCCTCCAAGCCTTCCGAAGATATTGTGATTGGTTGGATTACTGAGCGTGGCTATCACATGGGAAATGTGATGAATGCCTTCCGCTTGTCAGTGGTGGGCGAGTGTAAAGGCCCGCACATGTTCGACATTACCGAGCTGATTGGCAAGGAAGAGACGTTGGCCCGTATACAGCGTGCTATTGATGCTTTAAAGTGAATAAATCTTCTTCATCCTTAATCCATATAGTATGCTATATGACTTGGCAATAGCCATCTACGATATTCTGGTGCATCTGGCTGCTCCATTTAGCCGTAAGCCCCGAAAAATGATGAAGGGACACTGGGTGGTCTATGAACTTCTCCGGCAGCAGTTGGAGAAGGACGTGCGCTATATATGGTTCCATGCCGCTTCTTTGGGGGAGTTCGAGCAGGGACGGCCGTTGATTGAGAAAATTCGTGCCAAATATCCGGATTACGGTATTCTGCTGACTTTCTTCTCGCCGTCGGGCTATGAGGTCCGCAAGAATTATAGGGGGGCAGACGTTGTCTGTTACTTGCCTTTCGACAAGTCCCGCAATGTGAAGAAGTTCCTGGATATCGTGAATCCCTGCATGGCATTCTTCATCAAGTACGAGTTCTGGAAGAACTATCTGGACGAACTGCACAAGCGCCGTATTCCGGTGTACAGCATTTCTTCCATTTTCCGCCGCGGACAAGTATTCTTCAAGTGGTATGGCGGTACGTACAGACATGTGCTGCGCGACTTCGACCATTTGTTTGTGCAGAATGAACGCTCCAAACGCTATCTGGCGAAGATAGGTATCAGCGTGTCACGGTGGTGGGGGATACCCGTTTTGACCGTGTGCTGCAGATTCGTGAGGAGGCCAAACATCTGCCTTTGGTGGAGCTTTTCAAGAACAACACGATGACTTTCGTGGCAGGAAGCTCCTGGCAGCCGGACGAGGATTTGTTTATTGAATACTTTAACCAGCATCCAGAGGTGAAGTTGGTTATCGCTCCGCACGTTATCGACGAAAACCATCTGGTAGAGATTATCCGTAAACTGAAACGCCCCTACGTGCGCTATACCCGTGCCGACGAGAAGAATGTCCGTAAGGCCGACTGCCTGATTATCGACTGCTTCGGGTTGCTCTCTTCCATCTACCGCTATGGCGAGATTGCTATATCGGAGGTGGTTTCGGGGTGGGAATCCACAATACCCTTGAGGCTGCAGTTTATGGCATTCCGGTGATTTTCGGACCGAAGTATCAGAAATTCCAGGAGGCCATCCAGTTGCTGGAGGCAAAAGGCGCTTTCTCGGTGAAGGATTATGAGGAACTGAAAACTTTGCTCGACCGTATGCTGACAGATGAAGTCTTTTTGCGCGAATCAGGCATGAATGCAAGCAATTATGTGACCGGCAACGCCGGTGCAACGGATAAGATAATGAGTATGATAAACTTTTAGAAAAGTAAAGAGTGATAAAAGCGATAGGGCGGTAAAGGTGATGGAATGGCATCCCTTTATCGCCCTGCCTTTTTGGGGCGCCTTGTCTCCCTTTATTTGTACCAGTCGGAATACATCAGATAGTTGTGTGCAATCTTCTGGTTCAGCTCCTTGGCCTGCTCCGGATCTACTTTCTTGATGAACTTGGCGGGGACTCCTCCCCAGATGCTTCCCGGCTCGATGACCGTATTGCTCAATACCAGGGAACCAGCGGCGACAATAGCCCCTTCGCCCACTACTGCGTGGTCAAGATGGTGGAACCCATCCCTACCAAAGCATAGTCCTTGATAGTGGCTCCGTGGATGGTCACGTTGTGCCCCACGGATACGTGGTCTCCTATCTCTATGGTCGATTTCTCGTACAAGGTGTGGAGCACGCTTCCATCCTGGATGTTTACTCCGTTCCCTATGCGGATTGAGTTTACGTCACCCCGCAGCACGGTGCTGAACCAGATGCTGCAATCCCGTCCCGTCTTGACGTCGCCAATGACAACCGCATTGTCCGCCAAAAAACAATTCTCCCCGATTTCGGGAGTGAATCCTCTTACTGATTTTATTAATGCCATTTTTTTAGTGATTAGTGGTTAGGTTACTGCATGCTTCCTTCAGCCATTCCCGCTCTCCTTCGTTCAGGCTTGGCGAAAGTGTCTCGTATACATGCTGGTGATAGTTGTCCAGCCATGCCGTTTCCTCTGCCGTCAGCATCTCTTTGATGATACCTTTCTTGCAGATGGGGCAGAGGGTAATGGTTTCGAACTTCAGGTAATTTCCGAACATGCCTTCACCGTCCTTCACGGTCAGCACTAGGTTTTCCGTGCGTATTCCATGGCTTCCGGCTTTATAAACGCCCGGTTCGTTGGAAGTGACCATTCCCGGCCGTAGGGTTACCGGATTCTCATTCATGCGGATGCTTTGCGGACCTTCGTGCACATTGAGGAAATGGCCTACGCCGTGCCCGGTACCATGCAGGAAGTTCATGTGGTGTTGCCATATCGGCATGCGGCCAGTACATCCAGTTGCGCTCCTCGCGTACCTTCCGGGAAGACAGCCATGGCGAGGTCGATATGTCCTTTCAGTATCAGGGTGTAGTCCGTCTTCTCTTCTTCGGTCAGTTTCCCCAGTGCGATGGTGCGGGTGATGTCGGTAGTGCCGTCCAGGTATTGCGCACCCGAGTCCAGCAGCAGGAATCCCTCGGGTTTCAGTGGCACGTCCGTTGCCGGAGTGGCTTCGTAGTGTACGATGGCTCCATGTTCCTTGTACCCGGCAATGGTGTCGAAGCTTTCCCCCATGTAGAGTGGCTGTGCGGCACGGAATTCGTGCAGTTTCTTGTCTACGCTGATTTCTGTCTCGTTGCCTGCGGAAACGGCCTCCTCCAGCCATTTCAGGAACTTCACCAGTGCCACTCCGTCGCGTTGCATGGCTGCGTGGATGCCGGCTATTTCCCGGTCATTACGGACCGCTTTCAGCAAGGCTATCGGTGAGCGCTCGTCAAGTACCCGGCAGGAAGGAGGGAGGGCGGAATAAACGGCATAATTCGTCTTTCCCATGTCGAGCATGATGCTGCCGTCCGGTATTCTTGTCACAAAGGATTCGGTGTCCCCATAAGCATGGATGGTGACGCCGGCTTCTTCCAGATAGGCTGAAAGCTCTTCCGTTACTTTCTCGGGCTGGATGAAAAAGTGTGTTTCTTGTTCGTTGATTATCAGGTAGCTTACTACTACGGGGTTGCAATGCACATCGTTGCCGCGTATATTGAGTGTCCATGCTATCTCGTCCAATGCCGACACCAATAATACGTCCGCTTCACTCTTTTTCATCTCCCGGCGGATAGCAGCTAGTTTGTCCGGACAGCTTTTCCCGGCGTATTTCATCTCGTGGATAAAGGCGGGTGCTTCGGGCATGGGAGGGCGGTCTGTCCATATCTCATTCATCGGGTCGGCAATGCTCTTTACGGTGATGTCGTTTTTTGCCAGATCCTCTTGCAGGGCTATGGCTTGTGTGGTGGAAAATACCTTTCCGTCTATACCTACAACTGAATTTGCTGTAAGGTTCTCCCGCAGGAAATCGAGGATGCTGGGCGTTTCGGGTAGCATTTCCTTGTATAAGTCGATGCCGCTGCCTTCCAGCTGCTGCTCGGCTTGGAGAAAATAGCGAGAATCTGTCCACAGTCCCGCCTTGTCGCTGGTGATCACCGCCGTGCCTGCCGAACCGGTGAAGCCTGATATCCATTCTCTTGATTTCCAGTACGGTGCTACGTACTCGCTTAGGTGCGGGTCGGTACTGGGGATAATGAAAGCGTCTATGCCTTCTCTTTTTAACAATGCCCGTAGAGCATCTATACGTTGATTGATTGTCTGAGCCATATTTTTATAAATGTAATTAAGTAGGCGTGTAAATGAGTTTATAATCTCTCCATTCTCTGCTTTCAAAGTTACACATTCTCTTTTAAAAATTTGCTATGCTTCACGGATTTTAGCGGATTGGCTCAATAAAAACATCTTTCCCTTTGCTCATTCGTTTGATAATTAGGAATCATGGGTAATTTTTTGCAGAAGTTTTGTGAATAAAGAAGTATGTGTAATTTTGCCGCTCAATTTAATCGTGAGATTTTTAAACCATTAACATTTAATTAAAAGAAAATGATTGTAGTACCTGTAAAAGAAGGCGAAAACATTGAAAAAGCGCTGAAGAAATTCAAAAGAAGTTTGAAAAAACTGGCACAGTTAAGGAATTGAGACGCAGACAACAATTTGATAAACCGTCTGTGACTAAAAGACTTAAGAAAGAACGTGCTGTTTACGTTCAACAACTTCAGCAAGTAGAAGATTAATAATTCGTAAATTCCTTTGAATTATTGAATTCTTTTTCATACATTCGTTGCATGATTTTAGATATGTAGCGATATGTTGTTGACAGATTCTTTTCTTGACTATCTTCTGCATGAGCGGAACTATTCCAAAGGTACGGTTGAGTACTATCGGGCAGATATTCTTGAACTGCAGAGGTTTGGAGAAGAAATGTTGGGAGACTTGACTCCATCGGATGTAGATGCGGAACTTGTTCGTGAATGGATTGCTTCCTTGATGGACAAAGGACTTGCTTCTAATACGATAAACCGAAAGCTGAGTTCTGTCCGGACATACTATAAATTCCTTTTGAGGAGAGGCAAGGTTGCGGTAGATCCGTTGCGGAAAGTGACGGGGCCCAAGAAGAAAAAGCCGCTTCCGGTATTTCTGAGAGAGGGTGAGATGAATAGGTTGCTGGATGATATGGACTTTGGTGAAGGTTTTGAAGGGTGTCGCGACCATATGATTATTGAAATGTTTTATGCTACCGGCATGCGACTTTCAGAATTGATAGGGTTGGATGATAAGGATGTCGATTTTTCGGCTTCTCTCGTTAAAGTGACGGGAAAACGGAATAAACAACGTCTTATACCTTTCGATGAGGAGCTGGGACGCTCGATGCGAGAATATGTCAATGTGCGGAATGAAGCTGTCCCGGTTCGCTCGGATGCTTTTTTTGTCCGGAAGAATGGAAAAAGGCTTTACCGCAGTATCGTAGCATGCCTTGTGAAACGAAACCTTTCGAAGGTAGTGACTGTAAAAAAAAAGAAGTCCCCACGTGCTGAGGCACACCTTTGCAACGGCTATGCTGAACAATGGTGCTGATTTAGGCTCGATAAAAGAACTCCTCGGACACGAGAGTCTGGCGACAACGGAAGTTTATACGCATACTACTTTTGAAGAGCTTAAAAAAGTGTATAATCAGGCTCATCCCCGAGCCTAAAGTAAAAAGGAGGTAAGTATGGAAGTAAGAATTCAATCGATTCACTTTGATGCGTCAGAGCAATTGCAGTCTTTCGTTCAAAAGAAAGTTGCTAAGTTGGAGAAATTTTACGACGATATAAAGAAAGTAGAGGTGTCATTGAAGGTAGTAAAACCAGAAACAGCCGAAAATAAAGAAGCCGGAGTGAAAGTATTGGTTCCCAATGGCGAGTTTTATGCAAACAAGGTTTGTGATACGTTTGAAGAAGCAGTGGATTTATGCCTGGAAGCTTTGGAAAAACAGCTGGTTAAGTACAAGGAAAAGCAACGGAGCAAATAATTTTCCGCTAAAATTTTGCGGGTAAAAAATAAATGCCTAAATTTGCAGCCGTTTCGCTCACACTATGAACGTTACGGTTGCATTTTTTAGCTTGCCTCTTTAGCTCAGTTGGCCAGAGCACGTGATTTGTAATCTCGGGGTCGTTGGTTCGAATCCGACAAGAGGCTCGCTCAAGGATGAGTGGAATGAGTCTTTCTTCACGAGGTGGAGATGATATGAGAACGGAAATCGTCCGGGTAAAGTTCACTCTGCGATGATTTAGTAAGGAAAAGAGTTCTTTTTATAATGTAGGGGCAAATACCAGAGTGGCCAAATGGGGCAGACTGTAAATCTGCTGGCTTACGCTTCGGTGGTTCGAATCCATCTTTGCCCACAACTCTTATTTTCCTTGCTGTTATAGCTCAGCGGTAGAGCACTTCCTTGGTAAGGAAGAGGTCCCGGGTTCAAGTCCCGGTAACAGCTCACAAAAATGTAAAAGCTGATTATTAATCAAATAAATAACAAGTAAAGCTATGGCTAAAGAGAAATTCGAACGTACCAAACCGCATGTAAACATTGGTACAATTGGTCACGTTGACCACGGTAAAACCACGTTGACAGCTGCTATCACTACAGTGTTGGCAAAGAAAGGTCTTTCTGAATTGCGTTCTTTCGATTCTATCGATAACGCTCCTGAAGAAAAGGAAAGAGGTATCACTATCAACACTTCTCACGTAGAGTATGAAACAGCTAACCGTCACTACGCTCACGTAGACTGCCCGGGTCACGCCGACTACGTAAAGAACATGGTAACTGGTGCTGCTCAGATGGACGGTGCTATCATCGTAGTTGCTGCTACTGATGGTCCGATGCCTCAGACTCGTGAGCATATCTTGCTGGCTCGTCAGGTAAACGTACCGAGACTGGTTGTATTCATGAATAAGTGTGACATGGTAGACGACGCTGAAATGTTGGAACTCGTTGAAATGGAAATGCGTGAACTGCTTTCAGCTTACGAATTCGACGGCGACAACACTCCGTTTATCCAAGGTTCTGCTCTTGGTGCGTTGAATGGTGTTGAAAAGTGGGAAGAGAAGGTTATGGAGCTGATGGATGCTTGCGACACTTGGATTCCTCTGCCTCCGCGTGATATTGACAAACCGTTCTTGATGCCGGTTGAAGACGTGTTCTCAATCACTGGTCGTGGTACTGTAGCTACTGGTCGTATCGAAGCTGGTGTTATCCATGTAGGTGACGAAGTTGAAATCCTCGGTTTGGGTGAAGACAAGAAGTCAGTTGTAACTGGTGTTGAAATGTTCCGCAAGTTGCTGGATCAGGGTGAAGCTGGTGACAACGTAGGTCTGTTGCTCCGTGGTATCGACAAGAACGAAATCAAACGTGGTATGGTTCTTTGTAAGCCCGGTCAGATTAAACCTCACTCTAAGTTCAAAGCTTCTATCTACGTTTTGAAGAAAGAAGAAGGTGGTCGTCACACTCCGTTCCACAACAAATACCGTCCTCAGTTCTATCTGCGTACTATGGACTGTACAGGTGAAATCACTCTTCCGGAAGGAACTGAAATGGTAATGCCTGGTGATAACGTAGAAATCACTGTAGAACTGATCTACCCGGTAGCATTGAACGTAGGTTTGCGTTTCGCTATCCGTGAAGGTGGTCGTACAGTAGGTTCTGGTCAGATTACTGAAATTCTTGACTAATAACCAATATAATCTTAATCAGTTCCCGGTATACATCGGGACTGATTATGTACAAACGGGAGTAGCTCAGTTGGTAGAGCACCGGTCTCCAAAACCGGGTGTCGGGAGTTCGAGCCTCTCCTCCCGTGCTAATATTTTTGAAATGAAGAAGATTGTAGCTTATTTTAAAGAAACTTACGACGAACTTGTTCATAAAGTGTCGTGGCCTACGTATTCTGAACTTACTAACAGTGCAGTAGTTGTTTTATATGCTTCCCTACTAATTGCAGTGGTAGTATTTGCGATGGACTTCTGTTTCCAGCATCTGATGGAATTTGTTTATCCACATTAAAAGTAAGGAGAAATGTCTGAGATTGAGAAGAAATGGTACGTTTTGCGTGCTATTAGCGGAAAAGAAGCTAAGGTAAAGGAATACCTTGAAGCTGATATTAAAAATAGCGACCTTGGTGATTACGTATCTCAGGTATTGATTCCTACCGAAAAGGTATATCAGGTTCGCAATGGTAAGAAAATTGTGAAAGAGAGAAGTTATCTCCCTGGTTACGTTTTGGTGGAGGCTGCTCTGGTGGGTGAGGTTGCTCATCATCTGAGAAATACTCCTAATGTGATAGGGTTCTTGGGTGGTTCGGAAAACCCGTACCTCTGAGACAGTCGGAAGTGAATCGTATACTTGGTACGGTCGACGAATTGCAGGAATCAGGTGAAGACTTGAGTATCCCGTATGTAGTCGGCGAGACTGTAAAGGTGAATTACGGTCCGTTCAGTGGATTCAGTGGAATCATTGAAGAAGTGAACACCGAGAAGAAGAAACTGAAGGTCATGGTCAAGATATTCGGACGGAAGACTCCGCTCGAATTGGGCTTTATGCAAGTTGAAAAAGAATAGTGCAGGTGTTACGCTGTAGTATTCTTCATTAATGTTTATATATATAAATCAATTAGAAAATGGCTAAAGAAGTTGCTGGACTAATCAAATTACAGATTAAAGGAGGCGCGGCAAATCCATCACCCCCAGTAGGACCTGCATTGGGTTCCAAGGGTATCAATATCATGGAGTTTTGCAAGCAATTCAACGCCAGAACCCAAGACAAAGCAGGAAAGATTCTTCCTGTGATTATCACTTACTACGCAGACAAGTCTTTCGATTTTGTAATCAAGACTCCTCCCGTGGCTATCCAGTTGTTGGAAGTGACGAAGCAAAAGAGTGGTTCTGCTGAGCCTAACCGTAAGAAGTTGCCGAGATTACTTGGGAACAGGTTCGTACGATTGCTCAGGACAAAATGGTTGACTTGAACTGTTTCACTGTAGAAGCTGCCATGAAAATGGTTGCCGGTACAGCTAGAAGTATGGGTATCGCTGTAAAAGGGGAGTTCCCGGTTAATAATTAATAAACTTCAATTAGAATGGGTAAACTGACAAAAAATCAAAAGTTGGCTGCAGAAAAAATTGAAGCAGGGAAAGCATACTCTCTCAAGGAAGCTGCTCAGTTGGTAAAGGAAATCACTTATACCAAGTTTGACGCTTCTCTGGATATCGACGTACGTTTGGGCGTTGACCCGCGTAAGGCCAACCAGATGGTGAGAGGTGTTGTATCACTTCCTCACGGTACTGGTAAGGTTGTACGCGTTTTGGTGCTTTGTACACCAGATGCTGAAGCTGCTGCAAAAGAAGCCGGAGCTGACTATGTTGGTCTTGACGAATATATTGAAAAGATCAAAGGTGGATGGACTGATATTGATGTGATTATCACTATGCCGTCCATCATGGGTAAGATTGGTGCACTCGGTCGTGTGCTCGGTCCTCGTGGATTGATGCCTAACCCCAAGAGTGGCACTGTAACTATGGATGTTGCTAAAGCTGTAAGAGAAGTAAAACAAGGCAAAATCGACTTTAAGGTTGACAAGAGCGGTATTGTTCATACTTCTATCGGTAAAGTTTCATTTAGCGCTGAGCAAATTCGCGACAATGCGAAAGAATTCATCTCTACTTTGAATAAATTGAAACCGACTGCAGCCAAGGGTACATATATTAAGAGTATTTATCTTTCTAGCACGATGAGTGCGGGCATCAAGATTGACCCGAAAACAGTAGAAGAAATCTAATAAAACGGAGTAATAATGAGAAAGGAAGATAAAAGTACGATTATTGAGCAGATTGCTGCTACAGTGAAGGAATACGGTCACTTCTATTTGGTGGATACCACTGCCATGAATGCTGCTACAACCAGCATGTTGAGAAGAGAATGTTTCAAGGCTGACATCAAATTGATGGTAGTTAAGAATACATTGCTTCACAAGGCATTGGAGAGCCTGGAAGAAGACTTTTCTCCGCTTTATGGTTCTCTGAAAGGTACAACTGCCGTAATGTTCAGCAACGTTGCTAACGCTCCGGCCAAGTTGATTAAAGATAAGGCTAAGAACGGTATTCCCGGACTGAAGGCTGCATATGCAGAAGAAAGCTTCTATGTTGGTGCTGACCAGTTGGATGCTCTCGTAAGTATCAAGAGTAAGAATGAAGTTATTGCCGATATCGTTGCATTGCTGCAGTCACCGGCCAAGAATGTTATTTCTGCTCTGCAATCAGGTGGTAACACCCTCCACGGAGTTCTCAAGACTCTTGGTGAACGTCCCGAAGCGTAAATTTCGGAAAAAGAATTATATCAATTTATTTAGTATTTAAACAATTAAAAATCATACAAAAATGGCAGATTTGAAAGCTTTTGCAGAACAATTAGTTAACTTGACAGTAAAAGAAGTTAATGAACTTGCAACAATCCTGAAAGAAGAATATGGTATTGAACCTGCTGCTGCAGCTGTAGCTGTTGCTGCTGGTCCTGCAGCCGGTGGTGCTGCTGCCGCAGAAGAAAAGACTTCTTTCGACGTAGTATTGAAGAGCGCTGGCTCAGCTAAACTTCAGGTAGTTAAAGCCGTTAAGGAAGCTTGCGGTCTTGGCTTGAAGGAAGCTAAGGACATGGTAGACGGTGCTCCTAGCGTAGTAAAAGAAGGTTTGGCTAAGGACGAAGCAGAATCATTGAAGAAAACATTGGAAGAAGCTGGAGCTGAAGTTGAACTTAAATAACATTAGCCTGTAAATCAGGTAATTCGGTTAGGAACCCTTCGTGAAAGGGTTCTTAACCTTTTTGTGTATATATTTAAAATTAAGTTCTACAAATCCATTAACAGATGTCTTCAAATACTGTAAATCAAAGAGTTAATTTTGCTTCGACTAAGAATCCGCTTGAATATCCGGATTTTCTGGAAGTACAATTGAAGTCATTCAAAGACTTTCTACAACTGGACACCCCACCCGAGAAGCGTAAGAACGAGGACTGTATAAAGTATTTCTGAAAACTTCCCCATTGCCGATACAAGAAATAATTTTGTTCTTGAGTTTTTGGACTACTATATTGATCCGCCGCGCTATACCATTGATGAATGTATAGAGCGAGGGCTTACATATAGCGTGCCTTTGAAGGCAAAATTGAAATTATATTGTACCGACCCCGACCACGAAGATTTTGACACGGTCATCCAGGACGTGTTCCTCGGTCCTATTCCTTACATGACGGATAAGGCAACATTCGTCATCAACGGTGCGGAACGTGTGGTTGTATCCCAGCTTCACCGTTCACCGGGCGTATTCTTCGGACAGAGCGTACATGCCAACGGTACCAAGTTGTACTCAGCCGTATCATCGTTCAAGGGTTCGTGGATTGAGTTTGCCACCGACATCAACAACGTCATGTATGCGTACATTGACCGTAAGAAGAAATTGCCGGTTACCACTTTGCTGAGAGCCATCGGTTTTGAGAATGACAAGGACATTCTCGAGATCTTTAATTTGGCGGAAGACGTGAAGGTGAACAAGACGAACCTCAAGAAGATGGTGGGACGTAAGTTGGCCGCACGTGTGTTGAAAACATGGATTGAGGATTTTGTAGACGAAGATACCGGTGAAGTTGTTTCCATCGAGCGTAACGAAGTCGTTATTGACCGTGAAACTGTAATCGAGCCGGAACATGTTGACATTATATTAGAGTCGGGCGTCAGAATATCCTCGTACACAAGGAAGAACCGAACCAGTCTGACTATTCTATCATATATAATACTCTGCAGAAGGATCCGAGTAACTCGGAAAAAGAAGCTGTACTCTACATCTACCGCCAGTTGCGTAATGCAGACCCTGCCGATGATGCCAGTGCACGCGAGGTTATCAATAACCTGTTCTTCTCAGAGAAGAGATATGACCTGGGTGATGTAGGCCGTTATCGTATCAACAGAAGTTGAACTTGACGACCGATATGGACGTGCGTGTCCTTACCAAGGAAGATATTATCGAAATTATCAAATATCTCATCGAGTTGATTAACTCGAAAGCGGATGTGGACGATATCGACCACTTGAGCAACCGTCGTGTGCGTACAGTGGGCGAACAGTTGTCCAATCAGTTTGCCATCGGCCTGGCACGTATGTCGCGTACTATCCGCGAGCGTATGAACGTCCGTGACAATGAAGTCTTTACTCCGATTGACCTGATTAACGCCAAGACAATCTCTTCCGTTATCAATTCATTCTTTGGAACGAATGCTTTGTCACAGTTCATGGACCAGACCAACCCGCTGGCCGAGATTACTCACAAGCGCCGTATGTCTGCCCTGGGTCCCGGCGGTCTGTCACGCGAGCGTGCAGGCTTCGAGGTTCGTGACGTACACTATACTCACTACGGACGTCTTTGTCCTATCGAGACTCCTGAAGGTCCGAACATCGGTTTGATTTCTTCACTCTGTGTGTTCGCGAAAATCAATGAACTTGGCTTCATTGAAACTCCGTACCGCAAGGTGGCAGAGGGTAAGGTTGATCTTTCTGACGAAGGTTTGGTTTACCTCACCGCAGAAGAAGAGGAAGCCAAGATTATTGCTCAGGGTAATGCTCCTTTGAACGATGACGGTACTTTTGTACGTGATAAAGTAAAATCCCGTCAGGATGCCGACTATCCGGTGGTTCCTCCTTCCGAGGTGGAATTGATGGACGTATCTCCCCAGCAGATTGCTTCTATTGCGGCTTCTTTGATTCCGTTCTTGGAGCATGATGACGCCAACCGTGCATTGATGGGATCAAACATGATGCGCCAGGCTGTTCCTTTATTGAAGAGCGAAGCTCCGATTGTAGGTACCGGTATCGAACGCCAGCTGGCACGCGATTCTCGTACGCAGATTACTGCCGAGGGTGACGGTGTGGTTGAATTCGTGGATGCAACGACTATCCGTATTCTGTACGACCGTACGGAGGAGGAAGAGTTCGTAAGCTTCGAGCCTGCATTGAAAGAATATAATATCCCGAAGTGGCGCCGTACCAACCAGAATATGACGATTGACCTCCGTCCGATTTGCGAGAAGGGTCAGCGCGTGACTGCAGGTCAAATCCTGACGGAAGGTTATTCAACCGAAGACGGAGAACTTGCACTGGGTAAGAACCTGCTGGTTGCTTACATGCCGTGGAAGGGCTATAACTATGAGGATGCTATCGTACTGAATGAACGTGTGGTTCGTGAGGACCTTTTGACCTCTGTACACGTAGAAGAATATTCTTTGGAAGTTCGCGAAACGAAGCGTGGTATGGAAGAGTTGACCTCTGACATTCCTAACGTAAGTGAGGAAGCGACTAAAGACCTTGACGAAAACGGTATTGTTCGTGTGGGTGCCCGCATCGAACCGGGTGATATCCTTATCGGTAAGATTACTCCGAAGGGTGAATCGGATCCTTCTCCGGAAGAGAAACTGCTCCGTGCCATCTTCGGTGACAAGGCCGGTGATGTGAAGGATGCTTCTTTGAAAGCCTCTCCTTCTTTGAAGGGTGTTGTTATCGGTAAGCGTCTGTTCTCCCGTGTTGTCAAGACCCGCAGCTCCAAGCTGGCCGACAAGGCTCTGTTACCGAAGATTGACGATGAGTTCGACGCTAAGATTGGTGACCTCAAGAAAGTGTTGATAAACAAGCTGTTGAAGCTTACAGAAAATTATACATCGGAAGGTGTGAAGGATTACATGGGTGCCGACATTATTTCCAAAGGCGCCAGATTCTCTGCTTCCGACTTCAGCGATTTGGACTTCACCGCTGTTCAGTTGAGCAACTGGACGAAGGATGAACATACCAACGGACTGATTCGTGCATTGGTGATGAACTTCATCAAGAAGTACAAGGAACTCGATGCCGAGCTGAAACGCAAGAAGTTCGCCATCACTATCGGTGACGAGTTGCCCGCAGGTATCATTCAGATGGCCAAGGTATACATTGCCAAGAAACGTAAGATTGGTGTCGGTGACAAGATGGCCGGTCGTCACGGTAACAAGGGTATTGTTTCCCGTGTGGTACGCCAGGAAGACATGCCGTTCCTTGCTGACGGTACTCCGGTAGACATCGTGCTGAATCCGTTGGGTGTGCCTTCACGTATGAACATCGGTCAGATATTCGAGGCCGTTCTCGGGCGTGCCGGAAAAAACCTGGGCGTGAAGTTTGCCACTCCTATCTTTGACGGTGCATCTTTGGACGATTTGAACGAATGGACCGATAAGGCCGGCTTGCCTCGCTACGGCAAGACAACGCTGTATGATGGTGGTACCGGTGAAGCATTCGAGCAGCAGGCTACGGTAGGTGTGACTTACATGCTGAAGCTCGGTCACATGGTTGAAGACAAGATGCACGCACGTTCCATCGGTCCGTACTCACTCATTACGCAACAGCCGTTGGGTGGTAAGGCACAGTTCGGTGGTCAGCGTTTTGGAGAAATGGAAGTTTGGGCACTCGAAGCGTTCGGTGCCGCACACATTCTGCAGGAAATCCTGACTATCAAGTCTGATGACGTTGTAGGACGTTCCAAGGCTTATGAAGCAATCGTGAAGGGTGAACCGATGCCTGCTCCGGGTATCCCCGAGTCACTGAACGTATTGCTGCACGAGTTGAGAGGTTTGGGCTTGAGCATCAACTTAGAATAATGGATAATTGATAATTGAGAGTGGATAATGCAAGTTACCATTCTCAATTATCGGTTTTCAGTTTTTCAATTTCAATTTTCCATTGTCAATTATCAATTAAATAAATTTATGGCTTTTAGAAAAGATAACAAGATAAAGAGTAATTTCTCGAAAATCTCTATCGGTTTGGCTTCTCCTGAGGAAATCCTTGAGAATTCGAGTGGTGAAGTTTTAAAGCCTGAAACCATCAACTATCGTACGTATAAGCCCGAACGCGACGGATTGTTCTGCGAGCGCATCTTTGGTCCTATCAAGGATTACGAGTGCCATTGCGGTAAGTACAAGCGTATCCGTTACAAAGGCATCGTCTGCGACCGTTGTGGTGTGGAAGTGACTGAAAAGAAAGTGCGCCGTGAGCGTATGGGACACATCCAGCTCGTTGTGCCCGTGGCTCACATCTGGTACTTCCGTTCACTTCCCAACAAAATCGGTTACTTGTTGGGCTTGCCCACCAAGAAGCTGGATGCCATTATCTATTACGAGCGTTATGTTGTCATTCAGCCGGGTGTACTGTCCGATGAAGTGGCACAGTATGACTTGCTTGAAGAAGGAGAATACCTGGACTTGCTGGAAAAGTTGCCGAAAGACAACCAGTTCCTCGAAGATTCAGATCCCAATAAGTTCATTGCCAAGATGGGCGCGGAAGCTATCTACGATTTGCTGTCACGCCTCGACCTTGACTCTTTGTCTTACGAACTGCGTAACCGTGCCGGAAGCGATGCTTCACAGCAACGCAAGACCGAAGCTCTGAAACGTCTTCAGGTAGTTGAGTCGTTCCGTGCATCACGCGGACGCAACAAGCCCGAGTGGATGATTGTACGCATTGTACCGGTTATTCCACCCGAACTTCGTCCGTTGGTCCCATTGGATGGCGGCCGTTTCGCAACTTCTGACTTGAATGACCTTTACCGTCGTGTCATCATCCGTAACAACCGTCTGAAGAGATTGATTGAAATCAAAGCTCCTGAAGTGATTTTGCGTAATGAAAAACGTATGTTGCAGGAAGCTGTCGACTCTCTGTTTGATAACTCCCGTAAATCGAGTGCAGTGAAGACCGACGCTAACCGTCCGTTGAAGTCACTTTCCGACAGTTTGAAGGGTAAGCAAGGACGTTTCCGTCAGAACTTGTTGGGTAAGCGTGTCGACTATTCCGCACGTTCTGTAATCGTTGTAGGTCCGGAGCTGAAGATGGGCGAATGCGGTATCCCTAAACTGATGGCAGCCGAGCTTTACAAGCCGTTCATCATTCGTAAGCTCATTGAGCGTGGTATCGTGAAGACGGTAAAGAGCGCCAAGAAGATTGTAGACCGCAAGGAACCCGTTATCTGGGACATTTTGGAACACGTGATGAAGGGGCATCCGGTGCTGTTGAACCGTGCCCCGACACTTCACCGTCTGGGTATCCAGCATTCCAGCCTAAAATGATTGAAGGTAAGGCAATCCAGCTGCACCCGTTGGCATGTACGGCGTTCAATGCCGACTTCGACGGTGACCAGATGGCCGTGCACTTGCCGTTGAGCAACGAAGCGATTCTGGAAGCACAGATGCTAATGCTCCAGTCACACAATATATTGAACCCTGCCAACGGTGCTCCTATCACTGTGCCTGCTCAGGATATGGTACTTGGTCTGTACTATATTACGAAGCTGCGCAAGGGTGCCAAGGGTGAAGGCCTGACATTCTACGGTCCTGAGGAAGCGCTGATTGCCTACAATGAAGGTAAGTGCGACATCCATGCTCCGGTAAGCGTAATAGTGAAAGACGTTGACGAGAATGGTAACATTGTGACAAGATGATGCACGATACCTCCGTGGGCCGTGTCATTGTCAACGAAATTGTTCCGGCAGAAGCAGGATATATCAATACGATTATCTCCAAGAAGTCACTCCGAGACATCATCAGTCACGTAATCAAGGTGTGTGGTGTTGCCAAGGCAGCCGACTTCCTCGACGGAATCAAGAACCTCGGTTATTACATGGCCTTCAAGGGTGGTTTGTCGTTCAACTTGGGCGATATCATTATCCCGGAAGAGAAGGAAGCATTAGTACAGAAAGGTTATGATGAAGTAGAGCAGGTAATCAATAACTATAACATGGGTTTCATCACGAACAACGAGCGTTACAACCAGGTAATCGATATCTGGACGCACGTGAACTCTGAGTTGTCCAACATCCTGATGAAAACCATTTCAAGCGACGACCAGGGTTTCAACTCTGTATACATGATGCTGGATTCCGGTGCCCGTGGTTCTAAGGAACAGATTCGTCAGCTCTCCGGTATGCGTGGTTTGATGGCGAAGCCCCAGAAAGCAGGTGCCGAAGGCGGTCAGATTATCGAAAACCCGATTCTTTCTAACTTTAAGGAAGGTCTGTCCGTGTTGGAGTACTTTATCTCTACCCACGGTGCCCGTAAGGTCTTGCCGATACCGCTTTGAAGACGGCCGATGCCGGATACCTGACCCGTCGTCTGGTTGACGTATCGCATGATGTGATTATTAATGAAGAAGACTGCGGCAGCTCCGCGGATTGGTTTGTACGGCACTGAAGAACAATGATGAAACCATTGCCACTCTGTATGAACGTATCCTGGGTCGTGTATCCGTACATGATATTGTTCATCCTACAACTGGCGAACTGATTGTGGCCGGCGGTGAGGAAATTACCGAGGACATTGCACAACGCATTGAAGACTCTCCAATCGAGAGCGTTGAAATCCGTTCTGTATTGACCTGCGAATCCAAGAAAGGTGTTTGTGCCAAGTGTTACGGACGTAACCTGCTTCCAGCCGTATGGTTCAGAAGGGCGAGGCAGTCGGCGTAATCGCTGCACAGTCTATCGGTGAGCCGGGTACACAGTTGACACTGCGTACATTCCATGCCGGTGGTACGGCAGCCAATATTGCTGCCAACGCAAGCATCGTGGCCAAGAATCCTGCCCGTCTGGAATTCGAAGAACTCCGTACGGTAGACGTTATCGACGAAGCAGGCGAACCGGCAAAGGTAGTGGTAGCCGTTTGGCCGAAGTGCGTTTTGTGGATGTCAACACGGGTATTGTGCTTTCCACTCATAATGTACCTACGGTTCTACGCTCTATGCAGCCGATGGTGAAATGGTAGAGAAAGGCAAGATGATTGCCCGTTGGGACCCGTTCAACGCGGTTATCATTACCGAAGCTACCGGTAAGATTGAATTTGAAGGCGTTATTGAAAACGTGACTTATAAGGTAGAGTCTGATGAATCTACCGGTTTGCGCGAAATCATCATCATTGAGTCTAAGGATAAGACGAAGGTGCCTACCGCACACATCATGACAGAAGACGGCGAACTGATCCGTACATACAACTTGCCAGTAGGTGGCCACGTAGTGGTTGAAGACGGTCAGAAGGTAAAGGCCGGTGAAGTTATCGTGAAGATTCCGCGTGCCGTAGGTAAAGCGGGTGATATCACGGGTGGTCTTCCCCGTGTCACTGAGTTGTTCGAGGCACGTAACCCGTCTAATCCTGCTGTGGTTTCAGAAATCGACGGTGAGGTTACCATGGGTAAGGTGAAACGCGGTAATCGCGAAATCATCGTTACTTCCAAGACCGGTGAAGTGAAGAAGTACCTCGTACCGTTGTCCAAGCAGATTCTGGTTCAGGAGAACGACTATGTACGCGCCGGTACTCCGTTGTCTGACGGTGCTATCACACCTGCGGACATCCTGGCTATCAAAGGTCCTACGGCCGTGCAGGAATATATTGTGAACGAGGTTCAGGACGTTTACCGTCTGCAGGGTGTGAAGATTAATGATAAGCACTTTGAAATCATCGTTCGTCAGATGATGCGCAAGGTGGAAATCGACGAGCCAGGTGATACCCGCTTCTTGGAACAGCAAGTTGTTGACAAGATGGAATTCATGGAAGAGAACGACCGTATCTGGGGAAAGAAGGTGGTAGTGGATGCTGGAGATTCCCAGAGTCTGCAGGCTGGCCAGATTGTGACGGCTCGCAAGCTGCGTGACGAGAACTCCATGTTGAAACGCCGCGACTTGAAACCCGTGGAAGTGCGCGACGCTGTACCTGCGACTTCTACTCAGATTCTTCAAGGTATCACCCGTGCTGCATTGCAGACTTCAAGCTTCATGTCGGCTGCTTCCTTCCAGGAAACGACGAAGGTACTGAACGAGGCTGCCATCAACGGAAAGGTGGACCGTCTGGAAGGTATGAAGGAGAACGTAATTTGCGGTCACCTGATTCCTGCCGGTACCGGACAACGCGAGTTCGAGAAGATTATCGTTGGCTCCAAAGAAGAGTACGACCGTATGCTTGCCAACAAGAAGACGGTACTTGATTATGCTGTAGACGAGAAAGTAGAGGGATAGCCTTACAACGTCAATATAATTCTATTAAATAGAGAGGGAATATCCTATAAGAAGGAGTATTCCCTCTCTGTTTTGTCTTTGCCTCTTCCTTCTGTACTGCAATGCTTCTGTATGTTTGTTACAGTGCTACTGCAAAACGGTTGCAGTGGCTTGCTCCTTTTTCAGAACGGATTATTATGTGTCTTTTTGAGCTTAAATGTATATCATCCGAAAAAAAGAGTACTTTTGGTCTATCTTTTAAGAACATTTTAAAAACAATTGTGCAACATGGAAAATCAAGAAAACAACAACGGTCAACTCCAGATAGAATTGAAGGAAGAAGTGGCGCAAGGTACATATGCCAATTTGGCTATTATAACTCATTCCAGTTCGGAATTTATTCTCGACTTTATCCGCGTGATGCCTGGAATGCCAAAGGCTGGCGTGCAATCGCGCATAGTTTTGGCACCCGAACATGCCAAGCGTTTGCTGCGTGCACTCGAAGAGAATATTGGGAAATATGAACGCGCTTTCGGACTGATTCGCATGCCGGACGAACAAACATTTCCGCCTCTTCCCAACATCAAGGGTGAAGCGTAAAATCAAAAAAAAACTTGTAGTGCATTGATTATTCAAAACTTATTAGTATCTTTGCAGCCCAAAAGTATATAGTTTTGAATTAATATAAACAATAATATATAACTAAAAACAATTAAAATGCCTACAATTCAGCAATTAGTAAGAAAAGGACGCGAAGTGCTGGTGGAGAAATCAAAGTCTCCAGCCTTGGACTCTTGTCCTCAAAGACGTGGCGTTTGCGTGAGAGTGTATACAACCACTCCGAAGAAGCCGAATTCAGCTATGCGTAAAGTAGCTCGTGTACGTTTGACCAATGGTAAAGAGGTGAACTCTTATATTCCGGGAGAAGGTCACAACTTGCAGGAACACTCTATCGTGTTGGTACGTGGTGGTCGTGTAAAAGACCTTCCGGGTGTGCGTTATCACATCGTACGTGGTACTTTGGATACTGCAGGTGTTGCAGGTCGTACACAAAGACGTTCCAAATACGGCGCAAAACGTCCGAAACCGGGTCAAGCAGCTCCTGCTAAGAAGAAATAATCTGGTGGCCTGATTCCCAAAATAGGAAAATTTAAAGTAATAACTTACGTTTTAGTTTGTTGGAAATGCTAAAGGTTGAGTAAATTCTCCGGAGGGAGAGTTGAAGAAGACAGAAGTAAACAACCAAGAACGAAAAACATTATTCTTTCAGACAAATGAGAAAAGCAAAACCAAAAAAACGCGTTATCCTTCCGGATCCCGTGTTCAATGATGTAAAAGTTTCCAAGTTCGTGAATCACTTGATGTACGATGGAAAGAAGAACACTTCTTATGAAATCTTCTATGCTGCGTTGGAAACAGTGAAGAACAAAATGCAGAACGAAGAGAAATCCGCTCTTGAAATCTGGAAAAAAGCTCTGGATAATGTGACTCCTCAAGTGGAAGTTAAGTCTCGCCGTGTGGGTGGTGCTACTTTCCAAGTCCCTACAGAAATCCGTGCTGACCGTAAAGAGTCAATTTCAATGAAGAACTTGATTATCTTTGCACGTAAGCGTGGCGGTAAATCAATGGCTGATAAGTTGGCTGCTGAAATCATGGATGCTTTCAATGAACAGGGCGGCGCTTACAAACGTAAAGAAGATATGCACAGAATGGCAGAAGCTAACCGTGCGTTTGCTCATTTCAGATTCTAATGCTATAAGAGACTAACCAATTAGAAGATTAAAAAACTTAAAGTAAGGGAATTAGAAAATGGCAAAGCATGATTTACATTTGACACGTAATATCGGTATCATGGCCCACATCGATGCCGGAAAGACAACGACCTCTGAACGTATTTTGTTTTACACGGGTTTGACCCATAAAATCGGTGAGGTACACGATGGTGCCGCTACAATGGACTGGATGGAGCAAGAGCAGGAGCGTGGTATCACTATCACTTCTGCCGCTACCACCACTCGTTGGAAATATGCCGGTAATACTTATAAAATCAATTTGATTGATACTCCGGGACACGTGGACTTTACTGCTGAGGTAGAACGCTCTTTACGTGTGTTGGACGGTGCTGTCGCTGCTTATTGTGCAGTTGGTGGCGTTGAACCGCAATCTGAAACAGTTTGGCGTCAAGCAGACAAGTACAATGTGCCACGTATCGGTTATGTTAATAAAATGGACCGTTCCGGTGCAGACTTCTTCGAAGTAGTTCGCCAAATGAAGGACGTTTTGGGTGCTAATCCATGTCCTATCGTTATCCCTATTGGCGCTGAAGAAACTTTCAAGGGGTTGGTTGACCTTATTAAAATGAAAGCTATCTATTGGCATGATGAGACAATGGGGGCTGACTATACGGTGGAGGAAATTCCTGCCAATTTAGTAGACGAAGCCAATGAATGGAGAGATAAGATGCTCGAAAAAGTAGCTGAGTTTGACGATGCCTTGATGGAGAAATATTTCGATGATCCTTCTACTATTACAGAAGAAGAGGTTTTGAGAGCTCTTCGTAACGCAACAGTACAGATGGCTGTTGTTCCGATGCTGTGTGGATCTTCATTCAAGAACAAAGGTGTACAGACTTTGCTTGACTATGTTTGTGCATTCTTGCCTTCTCCGTTGGATACTCCGAATATCATAGGAACTAATCCTGATACTGGTTTGGAGGAAGATCGTAAGCCGGATGATGATGAAAAAACATCTGCTTTGGCATTTAAGATTGCTACTGACCCGTATGTCGGTCGTCTGACTTTCTTCCGTGTTTATTCAGGAAAAATTGAAGCGGGTTCTTATATTTATAATTCCCGTTCAAGGAAGAAGGAGCGCGTATCCCGTCTGTTCCAGATGCACTCAAACAAGCAGAATCCGGTAGAAGTTATCGGTGCTGGTGATATTGGTGCTGGCGTAGGTTTCAAGGATATACATACTGGTGATACATTGTGTGACGAAACTGCACCGATTGTATTGGAGTCTATGGACTTCCCGGAACCGGTAATTGGTATCGCAGTTGAGCCTTAGACTCAGAAGGATATGGATAAACTGTCAAATGGCTTGGCTAAGCTGGCTGAAGAAGATCCGACGTTTACAGTTAAGACTGACGAACAGACTGGTCAGACAGTTATCTCTGGTATGGGTGAGCTTCACTTGGATATTATCATCGACCGTCTGAAACGTGAGTTCAAGGTTGAATGTAACCAAGGTAAGCCTCAAGTTAACTATAAGGAAGCTATCACTAAGACAGTCAACTTGCGTGAAGTTTACAAGAAGCAGTCCGGTGGTCGTGGTAAGTTCGCTGATATTATCGTGAACATCGGCCCGGTTGATGAAGACTTCAAGGAAGGCGGATTGCAATTCGTCGACGAAGTGAAGGGTGGTAACATTCCTAAGGAATTTATCCCGTCTGTACAGAAGGCTTCACTACTGCCATGAAGAATGGTGTGTTGGCAGGTTATCCGTTGGATTCACTGAAAGTAACCTTGATTGACGGTTCTTTCCACCCGGTTGACTCTGACCAGTTG
>ENA-OQCS01000310-OQCS01000310.1-human-gut-metagenome-genome-assembly--contig:-NODE-310-length-26958-cov-4.211472_pt1 | contig 26958 bp, 38 predicted proteins | sample MGYA00242757_ERZ504575 | MGnify/ENA primary metagenome ERZ504575 (study PRJEB26092, sample SAMD00036297) | human gut metagenome | host: Homo sapiens | study: EMG produced TPA metagenomics assembly of... | reverse complement strand
CACTTCTTTTCTTTCGGTGAGCCGGATGCGGACAAAGACAAAGAAGCAAAAAGAAACCCCTTGACCTACCGGATTTTTAGCCAAGCTCCACACTCATTTTTTAGCAAATCTACGGAGAAAAACGGACAAGTGGCAAGGCTGAACCTGACGGTTTTGCGCGCAATCTCCACACCTTCGGGTCGTATTCCACGCAAAAGCCTTGCATGAAGTCCGCTCTTTCCCCGTGCCCCAAAGCAAAAAATAAATGTTTCACTTTTAATTTTTTGCATTATGAATACACTGTCTTTTCCTCAAATCACCGTAAGTTACAAGGACGCTGACGCATCCAAGAGAGTTAGAATCCACTCTTCCAAGGAGTCTTACGACATCCTCAAGACCTTCTACGAGGACTGTATGCAGCACCACGAGGAGTGCTGGGCGATGTACCTGAACCGGGCAGGCAAGCTGCTGGGCGTTTCGTGCATCTCACGCAGCGGGATAGACTGTACGGTGGTGGACATACGCATCGTTCTTCAGACGGCTCTCGTTTCCCATGCTTCGGGAATCATCCTCTCGCACAACCACCCTTCCGGCTCGACCGTGGCGAGCACGCCGGACAACAACCTGACCAGCCAGTTGAAGAAAGGCTGCGAGGCAATCGGCATACAGCTTTTGGACCACATCATACTGACCGGGGACACTTACCTCAGCTACATGGACGAGGGGATGCTTTAAGCGTCCCCTTTTTTATTCGCTATCCGTTTCGCACTTCTTTTCTTTCGTGAGCGGGGCGGGAAAAGAACAAGAAGCAAAAGAAATCTATAGTAAACCATTATAATATATATCAAGAATTCAATGGTAAGACCTTTCCTATGGTTGCTATCCACTAATATATTGATAATAAATTCAATCTCTCAAAAATAGTTTATATAATGATTTGAAAATCAGATTGTTGAAAATTTCACGATTTTAATTAAGGAACAAACAAGAAACAAAATCGTTAATTAAAGGTATTTCCCAATTTTTTGTTTTCACTCTGTTTCTTTCTTTGCACTTGCTTATAATCGGGACTTCTTGAACAGCTTCCCACCAGATTTTTTCGTCCGATGGTTGCATGTGAGCTTCCAAGAACCACTGCAGCCAAAAGAAAAAAGCAAGTATTCTTTAGTTCATACAAAGATAAGGAAAAACTTATAGGCAGGCAAATTTGGCTGCCTAAATATAGTTTACTTTGATTTAGCATATATATAGGCTAATGGACTAAACTAAACCTTTTCCCGAACTTCGTAAAACACTCCGGTCCCATTGTACAGCCAAAAGAAAAAAACATTCCACGTCATATTTTTCTTTTCGCTGCAACCCCCTTTTTATAAACCATCAACCTTTTACACGAGATCTTCTCTTCCCTGTGTTCGCACATCCGCTTTCGGGCTGCCTGATATGAATTGTGTCGCAAAGGTACTTGTCATGTCTTTCTTGTATGCAAGGTCAAAGCCTAACGGTTCACGACAAAATCTCCACCCTCCGTTCCGCACGGGTAGTATTTAATCGTGAAACCTTGCATAAAGAGCCATGACACCTTTTGAAGCGACATAATTAAATCAAGCCCGAAAGTAGCTGGATGCTACAAGAGGGAAAAAAGAAAACTTAAAATTCAAAGTTATGGCAAACTACGCAACAAACATTTCCACGCAAGTACGGAAAACAAACAAGACCTCAATAAGATAGAGGCATTTCTGGACGATAATTTCAACGGCTTTGTCAACCGGTATGGCGACACGGTAGATGCCGAATTTGATTCCCGCTGGGAATACCCGGAAAAAGCAATCAACGAATTAATAGCCTTATTGGCAGCCAAAGACAAAATCTATATCCGCATACTGACATACGAGTTAGAGGACGAATACGTGAGCTTTCGGATATTCTCGCAAGGTAAATGGAACATTAAGTTATCCTAAACCTAAACACAATTCACTATGTACGAATACGAAGAAGATAGCGATATTATCGGTTTGTCCTGCACGTTGCTCAATCCATATAAAGGTTACATGGAAGGCACAATCGTGGGCGACTATGGCAATACCATAGTTGTCCGCCTTGAAAGCGGCAAGGAAATTTCAGAATACCGTGATGAAGTGATTATCCATGATTAAACGATAGCAAACGTATGACACAGATAGCAACAAAATTCGTCAAATGGGACATTCCCGAACTGGCGACATTGCAGGACAGCAAGGTTTACAAATTGCGGGTACACCTGAACAACGGAGGCAAGTTAAACCGGGAAGAAAAGAACTGGATTACCCGTAACGTATGGGAAAGTATCTATTTCAAACGTGGAATTGCCTTGAGCGGTTATCACTTTGACTTTTCCGACATCCTCAAACGGTATTTCGTCAAACAGCACGGAAGTATTCACGAGTATTATGCGATTGACAAAACAGCGTTACGCTCGATACTGTACGGCAGAATAGAGGATATTGTAGAAGTAAGCGGTTAAAACAACAAGGATATGGGAGAATACAAATTTTATCAAGACCGTAAGGTTACAAGTTGGGAACGGGATTATTTCAGTGTGAAAGCGGACAGTTATGAAGAAGCCGAGGCAATCGTCCGCTCATGGAACTGTGAGGACGTGTCGAACATCATTGACAACCGTCTTTGCTATGAAGAGTGGCAAGCATTGACCGATACATCGGAATCTATGCTCCCCGAAGAAAACGACGGCAACCCGACAATAGAAATTTTCAATCAAGACGGAGAATCAATAATGACTAATGTACCCGAAACACCTCAATCAAACCAATAGAACCATGAACGTAACAATCGAACACGTCTTTTGCCGCTATAGCGATGAAGCGGAAGAAATCTATTTCCGAATCATGAACACGATTCTTTTTGCAACTGACGAAACCGAACTTCGGGCAAGTATGGAACGCTTGAAGAACGAAACCACGCTCGACGACTATTTCATATTCGGATACGGAGCACACCATATCTGGATAAAGCAACGGCGACCGAGCGATAAAAACAGGATTTTCAAACATCGGATTATGGTAGCCCATTTCTGACAGGAACAGGCAAAAGACCTCCAATGCGCTTTGCGGCTGAACCGGAACTACCAGCTTCAGCCCGTTCCTCTTTCTCGCAATAGACATGCTGGCACAATCCCCCTTTTATCCTCACGATCAATTTTTATACTGCCCCGGAATACCCGTTTATATTTCTCTTTTCGCTGCAAACCCTTTTTATCGCCCATCAACCTTTTACACGAGACCTTCTCTTCCCTGTGTTCGCACATCGCTTTCGGGCTGCCTGATATAAATTGTGTCGCAAAGGTACTTGTCATGCCGTTCTTGTATGCAAGGTCAAAGCCTGACGGTTCACGACAAATCTCCACTCCGCTTCGCACGGGTAGTATTTAATCGTGAAACCTTGCATAAAGAGCTATGACACCTTTCGAGGCGACATAATTAAATCAGGCCCGAAAGTAGCAGGTGCTACAAGAGGGAAAAAGAAAACTCAAAATTTTATAGGTTATGACAAACGATGTAACAAATTCAAATGGAAGAGTAACGGTAGACGAAGTAATACACAGGGATTCGGTTTTCAGATACCAACTGTTAGACCGCTTACGGTCAGACTGCGAGTATTACCTCAATTACGGTAACAGACACCCCAAAACCTTATGGGCTGGCGACGAAAAATTGCAAATTGAGTTTATGATAAAACTGCATGATAGCTTCAAGGAGGGAGAAAAACCGGAGTGGCTTACGATGGATAAAATTTTGGAATACAGTAAGAGAATGATAGCTCAAGAAGAATAAAATTACTACTAAGGAACAGACTAAAAATGTGATATTATGGCATGGTTGGCAGTAAATAAAGACGGAACAGAATGGATTATGCCCGAAAAGCCCGTTCGGGGCCGGTGTGGGCATTGGGAGTATTTGGAAGAAGTGTACAATGTACCAATCGAGATAGAACTCCCCAAAGGGACTGTTTACAAACTTCTCGGCAAAGAACTGACATGGGATGACGAGCCGGTAGAATTACAGACCAAAACAGAAAAAAGGTAAATGTAGTACGGGCTGGAGTACCAGTTTCAGCCCGGTTACACCGGCTAAAATCTAAAACAGATACGCGGGTGCGATACCCTCTTTTATTTCCGAACAGACACTCATACCGTTTCCTTCGGAAATACCCCTTTATACATTTCGGCTGCGCCATATCCTTTTATATCGAACGGCCACTCATGCAAAGGCGGCTTCTCCGCTTTGTTTCAAGGCAGACTTCGGCCATTTTTCCTTTACCTCTTCTTTCCCTCATTTCTCTTGCCGGATAGAGACAGCGATATCGATACGTCGCACACGCCTTTTGCCGGATCTTCGTCCGATAGTATTTTCCACGATGCAGCGTATATGGTTGTTAAACGGTATATCGTTCTTGCCGCTTCAACCCCAAACAGCCGATACACTTTCTCGCCTGATGTTCTTCCCGCCCACCTGCCGGAACGGGAGCGGTCTTGTGTCGGTGGACGGACAGGTCTTTCATGTTTCCGAGTCCGCTGCGGATTGTTTCGCCTCGACTTTTTCGCGACCGCTTTCTATTTGAAGTCGCCATATCGTTTTTCGTTGCAAAGTTAGTATGCAGACGGGCGCGACCCGATGGTCTTGACCAATGGCGTATCGCACAAATCTTCCTTTATCGGGCTTGCGGTTTGGGCTTCGCCTCCAAAATAAAGAGTATTTATGCGCTATCCTTGGTGCAGCCCTTTACTGCACCTACTTTTATGCACCGTAAAACTGATTTATTAACTTCAAAAAGCAATCGCAATGAAAAAGATCGAGAACAATTTCGCAGTAACCGGATTCGTGGCAAAAGATGCCGAAGTCCGTCAGTTCACCACCACAAGTGTCGCACGTTTCCCGCTGGCAGTGGCCCGTCAGGAGAAGAACGGCGAAGATACCAAGCGTATATCCGCTTTCATGAACATTGAAGCGTGGCGCAAGAACGAGAATACCGGGTCGTTCGACCAGCTCACCAAGGGCACGCTGCTTACCGTGGAGGGCTATTTTAAACCCGAAGAATGGACCGACAAAGACGGCGTGCTGCACAACCGCATCGTGACGGTTGCAGTCAAATTTTATCCGGCTGTCGATAAAGAGGAGGAAGTTCCTGCGGAACCGGCAAAGAAACCGAAGAAGGGCAAGAAGTAATTCCTGCCTTTTTGAGACAAAGCGGCCCGAAGGCCGCTTTTGTTTTGCTCGTTACCGTTCCGGAACGTCTATACTTTTATACTCCTTCATACTCCACACGAAGAGTCCGCCGTCGTCCATTGATTTTCCCGTGCAAAGTTAAGGCGGTCGGGAACCGGCAAGGCGCGGCTTCATTTGAGGTTAACAACCATCAACTCGCAAGCTCGTCAATACTTGTTCAACACAAATGAAATCGTCCATAGGACTATCCGCTTCCTCCTTGCCTTGTTTCCCTTCTGTCCGCCTTGTGGTCCGCACGTAAAATCAAATCCCGCCGGACGAGGGAAACCCTCCGAAGGCAGGGATAAAAAAACAAAAGTCAAACTTAAAATTCAAGACGTATGAAACAGATGATTTGGTCAAGCTATGACCTGTTGGACGAAACGGCAAAAGAATACTATCAAAATTCACAACGGGAAATATTGGACGATGACTGTTACGAGGTCAGCGATGAAGAATGGGCAGAAGAAGTATATCGCTGGCTGGACGACGAACGGAGCAACCTGAATAAAGAAGTGGACGGCATTATTGTCGTGTTCGGCAACTTGGGATTATGGAACGGCCGGAGACAAGGCTATCAAATATTGGGCAGCACCATTGCCGATATTTTGAAATCCCAGTGCGACGATGCAGAATGGTACGGCGACGGCTATAACATTCGCGGACGGATGGGCCATCATGACGGTACGAACTACACCTTGTATCGTATCGCCAAAGACCGTGATGAAGCGGAGCGTATCGCCGATAAGATTTACAACCGTGAAATCGACGAAGAAGGTTTCCGCCGGAGAACACGTTCCCTCTATCCGTATGTAGCCGCCGTGTACGGCTGGAAAACAAGGCAGCGCAAGCCGGACAAGGCGCATAAAATGCTGTCCACAAAATACCGCAACGCATCCGCCAGAGATGGTTGCGGTATCCTTTATCGAATGGGCGAAACACAGAACCGTCTCCTTTTATAATCAGCTCCATTCCTTTTATCACTACTCACGGAGCAATATCCGCCTTTTATACCGACCCCGGTCTTTCGTATATCTCCCGTCTTTTCTTCTTTCCATCACCGGTTTGGTTTTACCAGATGCAAAGGTAGGCCGTCGCACTTGATCCGGTGGCTTGAAGTGCATTTCTTGCAAAATTCTTCCTTACCGGGGTAAGAGTAATTTTCCAAGGAAAGCCACCGTATGAAGTTTTCCCGACAGCGTGTACCGCATCCGTAAAACCCCAAAGCGGTTCAGGAAGAAAGAACCGACAAAAGGGAAAATAAGTATTAACAATTTCAAAAAACTAAGATTATGCCTAATCATGTGACAAACCGTTTAGAAATAAACGCAGACCGGGAAACAGTACAAAAAGTAATGAATTTCTTAAAAGGTAAAACCGATGATGACAATACGCCTTGTTACATCGACTTCAACAACATCATTCCTATGCCTGAAGAACTGTTGATAGAAAAAAGCAGCAGTGGAGATTTGGGTATGAAATACTTGAAGCAATGCAGTTGAAGCCATTCTATTTTTTATTGGACGATGATGCTTTGAGAACCATTCAATGGATAGAAGGATTGGCGGAAAAGGACAGAAAAGAAGCGCTGCAACTTGGAGCATCGTATTTGGAAAATCGGAAAAAGTACGGTTATCCCACTTGGTACGAGTGGTCTACCGCCACATGGGGTACAAAATGGAATGCCTATCACCAAGACTTTGAAGAGCCGAACATACTTTGGTTCGATACGGCATGGAATGGAGTGCCACTGCTTATCCAAAAACTTTCCGAGATATTTCCGGATGTGGAATTCCATTACGCCTATGCGGACGAAGACTTAGGTTTCAATACGGGAAGAGGAACAGCCCGCAATGGAGAAATCAACATGACGATACCCGAAGGTAGAAGCAACGAAGCCTTTGAAATCATGTTTTTGTGAAACCGGGAATGGACGAATATTTTGAACTGACGGACGAAGGTTACAAATGGGTTTCCTAAACATTCGGTACAGATAATGACCGGTGCAGGTTCGGGATACATTGACAATGGATGTGTCCTGAATCCTTTTGCCGGAATTCCCCCTTTATATCTTCATGGCTCTTTCCCTTTTATCGAAACGCGGTCCGTTCCCCTTTGTACCGTGACTATCCAGCCGGAAAGTAATCCTTTTATAACATTTTAGCTTCCCCCGTTTTATCCTCCTTACAGCCGTTTCCCAACACTCCATGCCGAAAGCCCGCTTATTTTTTCTGCAAGTTCGATTGCCGCTTGTCTGTCCTGTCAAGAACCGCTTACGCTTGCTGTCGAAAAATCTTCCTCCCCGACTTTGTTGGAGAGTGTATTTTTCGCAGCCTTCTTGCCTGGACCGACCGTCAATCCTATAGGCAGAAAAATAATCAACCTTTCGGTACAGGATTGTACCAAAGGGAAAAACAAAAAATAGTTCAAACTTAAAATTTAGAGCGTATGACATTTAAAGAATTTATGCAAGAGAACGGTTATGAGTTACAAACAACCTTTTGGGAAGACTTCTCAATAGCGGACAGATTTGGGTTGGCGGCTGTTTTGGACACTTTCAACCGGGCTTTCAGGGAGTGGAAAGGGGACTATAAGTCTTGACGGAACTGACATTGGTACTTAACCATAAGATATGGCAATACTATGAAAACAGACGGATATGGCGGTACTTTACAATACTCTTTGGGAACAAGCCGACCAATACGCCAAAGAGAATCTGAAAGGGAACGAGTTAAGCTATTACTGGGAGGTGACGGATTAAATATATAATACCCTCGCATGATATAAAGAAAAGAGGCAGTTCTAAAAGCCTCTTTTCTTATAGGTTAACTTCTAATTCTTTTCCACCAGATAAACAAAAATACGCATTCTGGAGCTGGTGTAAGTATTCTATGCGGTGTCCGCTTACCGTATATTCATTAGCATGAGTGGTAATGTAATATACAGTTTGATCATCCCAGTCTTGTGTAATCTCCATTTCATCATTGTCAAATGTATAATCGTCAAGCTGATTAAAACCGCATTGCAAAACCAATTTTTCAGTAAGTAATATTGGCTGAATGTCTCCATTTGTTTTATACGGAGGTTCTCCCCATTTATAAACAACGGATATATTCTCTTTTCTCAACTTAGGATCATAATCCAATGCACAAACCAAAGATGGTTTACCTTTATAAGCAACGTAATTGCCAACTCTCAATTCTTTAATCATAACAATTCTGTATTATCTTTTAGACTAAAAACTTAATCCCTCTTAAATCGCTAATAGATACAAATCTACAAAATAAAATGAAACTTTTACACGTCCTTTATTTTCCCTCTTTTACGGCATTCAGGAATACTTTTGCCGGTTTGAAGGCGGGGATGGAATGAGCCGGAATCACAATAGTTGTGTTCTTTGATATGTTACGGGCCACCTTCTCTGCCCTTTGCTTGATAATGAAGCTACCGAAACCCCGCAGGAACACTTCGTTCCCGGCAATCATCGCATCTTTTACATTCTCCATGAATGCCTCGACCACGGTCATTACGACCTCTTTCTCTATTCCGGTCTGCTGTGCAATCCGGCTAACAATTTCTGCTTTTGTCATATATAAGAATTAAATAGCAATGTACAAAAATGCAACTTTTTTGGATAAGTCAAATCTTTGGCCCACCTTTGCGGCGAAATAACGCAAAGGACATTTTATAATCCTCATCGGAGGGCTATGGAAGCCGGATAAGATGACTGGGTAAAACCATCGTCTTATCCGGCTTCCGTCGTTTTCTGCCGGAAGTAAACCATATAATATAAAATACAAAGACGTATGAAAGAAAAAGTGATTGATTTTGGGAATGAGAGAGTTTCCGTTCTGTTTAAGAAACTGTTTTTCCCCACTCTGTTGGGAATGTTGAGTATGTCGGCGGTAACGACTATCGACGGGATTTTCGTGGGACACGGCGTGGGCAGCGACGGGATTGCAGCTGTAAATATCTGCGTCCCTCTACTGATGTCACTCATGGGTGTTGGACTGATGATGGGGGCAGGTTGTTCCGTAATCGCTTCCATTTACTTGTCGAAAGGAAAAACCGTTTTGGCACGTGCGACCATCACCCAAGCCATGCTTTTCGTGACGCTCATATCCGTAACCGTCGGAGGATTCATTCTGGCGTTTCCCGAAGAAACCGCCCGTATGCTTGGCTCGTCGGAGCATTTGCTGCCGCTGGTTGTCGATTATCTGGTCTGGTTTTCCCCGTCTCTGCTGTTCGAGTTGTGGATTGCCGTCGCCTTGTTTGCCATGCGCCTGGACGGCGCTCCGAAACTCGCCATGTGGTGCAGCATCATAGCCGCAGCGGTGAATGTCGTTCTCGACTGGCTGTTCATCTTCCCGCTGGCTGGGGAGTGATGGGGGCGGCATTTGCTACCTCCCTGAGTTGTTTGGCCGGGGCAGCGGTGGCGATGGGTTACTTGTTGTTCTATGCCCGTGACACTCGTTTGCATTCTCTTCGTCCGGGTAGAAAAAAGATTTTATTCTTCTTCCATGATATAGGAATGCAGTGTAAGATAGGATCATCCGCCTTGTTAGGCGAATTGACAATGGCGATATTGCTGTTCATCGGCAACCAGGTATTCATGCGCCATTTGGGAGATGACGGAGTAGGTGCTTTCGGAGTAAGCTGTTATTATCTCCCGTTCGTCTTCATGATAGGTAACGCCATTGCCCAATCTGCCCAGCCTATTATCAGTTACAATTTCGGCACAGGAAGCACGGAAAGAGTTCGTTCCGCCTTACGCGTTTCCGTGTTTGCGGCATTAGTTTGCGGAGTCATTTCTACTGCCGCCTTTATCCTGTTTCCTGAATTGCTTGTCGGACTATTCTTGCGCATTGACAATACTGCCGCACGCATAGCGATAGAAGGATTCCCTTATTATGGCACGGGGTTCATCTTCTTTATTTTGAACCTCTCCATTATCGGATATTATCAGAGCATGGAACAAGTAAAGCCGGCCATCACATTTGCTGTCTTGCGCGGACTTGTTTTTCTGGTTCCGTGCTTCATGGCATTACCTGCATAATGGGAGTAAAAGGAATTTGGCTCGCCTTACCGTTGTCTGAAATTCTGACGACTTTAGTGATTGTCGTTACATTTTGGATATATTCCCGGCAACGTGCCATAATTTGCAGGTAATTTTTTCGGATTTAGGTTCCATGTAAAATGCCGCTATCAAAAAAGTTTAAAGATTGGTAGCGGCATTCTGAGCAGTTATCCGGAATAAAAATTCCGCCAAATGCATGATGTATTAATAAACATTAATGGGTCGTAAGCAATAATTCGTTATCAAAACTGTACATTTGCATAGCATATTATATACATATAACAATAAATATATTATAATTTATGGATAAATACATCATTGGCGAGAACGCTGGTAAAGTTTGGCGTTTATTGAATAGTGACCATCTCCGTAAATGGGAATTTTCAGAGATAAAGAAAATTACAGGGATGGATGATGCCGAGTTGGGTAGTGCTATTGGCTGGTTGGCCCGTGAAGATAAGGTACAATTCGAACTTGAACATCATAACAGTAAGGACGAAAAGGCATACTTGTATCTTATGTTGAATGTATATATTTGACTCCTTCCTATAATGCTGAAAAAAGAAAGAAACCATGCTGATGAAAAACATGATTTCTTTCTTTTCGTTTGGTATAGAACACAATGACGGGACACTTCCATCAATGAGAGACCGAGTTGGAGAAGACATTGATGACGACCACTCCGGCAATAATCAGGACCAGCCCGATGATGGCAGCCAGGTCGAGGTGCTGTTTGAAAACGAAAAAGCCGATAAGCGCGATAAGAATGATACCCACTCCCGACCAAATGGCGTAAGCTATGCCTACCGGAATGCTCTTCAGTACGACACTCAAGCAATAGAAAGCCGCCGCGTACCCCAGAACGGTCAATACGGACGGAACGAGTTTGGTAAACTGTTCGCTCTGTTTCAAGAAAGAAGTGGCTACAGTTTCAAAAACGATAGCCAAAAACAAGATAAGGTAAGTTTTCATTTATCTACATTCATCTTTTGATTTATACGAATCATATTCCGACTCCTGACACGAAAGAACCGGCAAGACAATGCCGCCGTTGCCTCATACGTGTTACTGGTCACGCCGGTAGTCGCTCTTGCTAAAACCGCCGAACACCGCTTTCAGAAGTTTACCCACTACCCAGAACACAACGATTATCAATATTACTTCCATACTACGTTTTTATTTAACCTGTATTAATAAATTAAACATCTGCTGTTTGTTACCAAGAGTGCGAATCCCTTTCAATCTTGTTTTCCGACAGTTAAACCGTTTATAAGCGGTAGTTGCCGCCGCCCTTTTCGTTTTACGGGTTATTCTTCCGCCGGACTGTCGTCCTTTTTCTTTTTCCGGGTTCCCAAGGGGCCGCTGAATTTCCCCCTGTTGAGTTTTACCCCATGCCTGTGGAGCACGCTGAATACCGAACTCCGACTGCTGTACCCGCTTACCGCCATGATGTCCTCGAATGAATGGCCTTGACATACATGTCAACAATAGTATTTTCCTTGTCGGCCTTATCCATAGCCTTCATCGTTTTCTTCGGAATCTTCGCGTTCTGTTGCAGGTTCAAGACACGTGCGGACGAATATCGCAGTATCGCCACCTCTTCGGGAAGCGCCCCGAACATCTCCAGCACATCGGCAACCGTCGTTTCGGGAAACAGTTTACCCCGTGAGTCGATCCGGTCATGGATGGATATGATGCGTACCACCTTGATACGGCACAACTCAATGAAAGCCGACAGTTCGCGCGACCCTCGGAGGGCATTGCTGAATTTGGCCACCACTACCTCGTCACCCCTTTCGAGGCTCGCCACAAGCTGTTTCCATTTAGGCCGTAGCGCCTCGCTTTCGACCGGTTCCTCTATCACTTGTACACAGCCGTACTTCTGCATCCATTCTTTGTCAGCCTCGAACCCGTCGTAACGATCCGCCTTAAATATGTAACCTACTTTTGCCATCTCATTGTACACTTCTATGATAACAAGTACAAATATAACAGTTTTATTTTAAACTAAACCATACTTTGAACGGAAAATCGAATAAAGCACTTAAATCTCCCGTTTTTTTCACTTGTTTTCATTGAAAATCAAACTATTAAGTGTAATGTTAAAAATAGCTTATAAAACAAATTTCAACACTTGCCATCTTGAAAATAATACTTAGATTTGCGCTGTAAAATTCAAAATTGAACAATGAATAGTAGAAAATCATACTTAAAAATCATACTTCCCATTGCTGGACTTTCTGCCGCTTCGATTGCCGTTTTCACATTCCCGTCATGCGACAGTCCGAACGGCAAATCACTGGCGGAACCCCAAGACACGCCTGCCGGTCTGTACAGAGAGTACCTCTCCGAGATACGCAAGTCCCAAGAACTTTCCTTTGAAGAGCTGACTGTATGTATCGGGGAATGGCAAACCTTGAAAGATTCCGTGGCTGCAGCCATTCGGCAGGACACGGCCCGTCAGGCCCATTCCGGCACACGGGAAGAATGTCGTCTGTTACACGACTCCATTTGCTCGGAACTTTCCCGGTTGGCCCTGTCGAAACCGCGCACCTACAAGGAAGTGTTGAGCTTAAAAGAGCGGTTCTCTCCCTATGCCGGAGACGTGGAACTACACCGTTCCGCCGAGGAGATCCGCCCGTTTTTCGCAGCGCTGGATAAACGGCCTGCCTACCGTGGCAACAAGGAGCAAACGCTGTCGGCATATCGTAAGTTGCTTGCCGGAACCCTGAACAACGGCATACACGACAGTCGTGACCTCAAGAGATTCATCGAGAAAGAAGACGCCGTTTTTCGCGCTTTTCTGTCCGGTCTGCACGATTCCGGCAGTGCAAACATGGCCGACATTACCCGCGACACGGAGAAGTGCTGTTCCGAGGTGTTTCTCGCTGCCGGACGCAAAGAGATTACCTACAAGGAGGCCCTGATATACATGGCCCTGCGTGCCGACCGCCGACTGATACAGAACGTGCGTACCTGTCTCGACGACATACATCGGGGCGAAATCGCGACACCCGAACAGGCGCACGCCTACATCTGGATGATACTCCAGCCCTACGCTTCCTTGGACGGCCTCTGTATGACGCTTCTTTCCCCAGAGGATAAGAAAGCCCTCGACCGGATTGCGACCGAAACACCCGGCGCTTTCGAGACACTGCGTAAAATCCTGTCGTCAGAGAACAACCGGTTGGACGAGCTGCCCGGTATGCTCATGGAGATATTCATCGCCTCTTTGTAAAAGCCTATTCATAAAATAAACGATATATGATTATGTTACGACACTTTCTGGATGACTTCATGTCGTTCGTACCCCTGCAAATGCCGCAGCTTCTCAATGTGGCGACAATGGAGGAGCCGCAGTTTTACGGCGACTACGTTCTGCTCACGTTCCCGTTGCGGGACCCCTATGATTTGGAGGAGGTCATGGACATATTCGAGGACGACATGGAGCTGATCACGCTCTACCACCATGTGCCGGTCGGATTGGAAAAATCCGGTCATAGCACCTGTGCCTACTCCAATCCCGCTTTCGGACAAATGTTCAAGATGACGCCCGGACAGACGCGGACGGTAAGGTAAACCGCGTCATCGCGACCGTTTACGATTCGTTGGAACTGATGTACGGCGACCTGTCTCTCGACTTGAAACTCCACACCGGAAACGGCAGCTTCAAGTACAAGAAGGAGCTGGAAGACGTGCTGTTGGATTTCATGTAAAACAGTTCCTATGCGAAACACGATATATCGCCAGATGATTTTCTGCATCGACACATACCGCACATGGATAGAGGTGGCCGATGACAACCTCTACAAGGAGCACGTCATTCCGAGGAACAACCGGACCGATTTCCTGGTTTCCCGCACGCTGGTACTGCGTGCTTGCAAACCGCATGGCACATACGACCGGGGCATGACGTGGACGATTCCGGAGCATGATCTGGACGCGGCACTGGCTACATACCGCAAGCAGAACGGCATATTCAAGTCCCGGATGAAGAAAGGCGCATCGTCCCTGACAGCTGAAGACACCGAGAACATTATCCGCTTGGCCACCCACGGGATTGTCCGCTTGGAACTCGTGGTACGGCCCGTTCACATACCTTCAAAACCCTATTACCTGTTATGACTTGGATTATATTACAGTTTGTGTTTCTTGCAATGCCTGTCGTCCTTCCGGCACTGTTGTACAGGAGCAGACGTTACTTCATGGCAAAATTCTACGATAAAATGATATGGAGCGAAAAGGCCCGCAGGTTGTACACCCATGTGCTGCTTATCGTATTGCTCCTCTTCCATTATGTCTATACGAGCGGACACCCCGGCGAGTTCGGTGTTGTGCCATCCACCATTGTGTGTGCCGCATGGGCCTCTTTCCGGCGGGCGGACCGATGGATGCGCTGTTTGCTCGACCGGCCGAAACGTTTCGTCTGGTTTGCGCTCTTGGCATTGGTCATCGGCTTCGTGCCGCATCTGTACACGATGTCCGTAACCATCGCCTTTATTCTTTTGGCTGCCCTGTTCTACCCGTCGGCAAGGGTCATGTCCGAAAGGACAGACATGCGCAAATTCCTCGAATGGCTGGAATATCCCGGAGCATTAGCCGACAGTTATCATAGTATCATCACGCAAGACTGCCATGATAATGCGGATAATGGCAGTCCATACAATCCGCACGATATGAATCATCAAAAACAGAACGAAAATGAGAAATAGAAATGAAGCACCCGCCACCATACTGGCCAACACGGAAGTGTTCGACTATCTGAAAGAAAAAGTCGGCGAGCGGAAAACAAGAACAGAAGCCTACTGCGACCTGTTGGATAAATCGCTGGCAGGTTTCGTCTCCCCGTTTTTAAGGAAACAAGACTACGACCTCGGTCCCTGCCAGTGCCATGTGACCGTTTCCGACCTTGCATCCGAGTGGCATTGGCACCGCGCCACCGTCCGCTCGTTTCTGGACACGCTCGAAGCATTCGGGCAGTTGGAACGTATCCGGCTGGCGAAAAGCGTCATCATTACCATGCACCTGCGAATCGGCACGCCTGACATGCCGGACAGTGGGCAGAAAGAAACGGACTTTGCCACAAGAATACAAGGAATATTGTACGATTGGGTGATTGGCAAAGCAACTTCTTTCGATGTCGGCAAATCATGCGGACAAATCATGCGTCAGACCTTGGCGGAGATAACCGGACAGGACAGCCGGGCCTATCCGGACAACCATTCCGGCACGACATCCGTGCATACCCTCCGATCAGAAGAACAATTGCGTGAGACCGTTTTGGAGTGTATCGCCCATGCCGCCCTATGGCGGGTTCTGCGCAAGTCGAGATTCGACGACGGCTCACCGCTCGTGCAGTTCTTCCGGTCCGATCTCGGTGGGGAATGGGCGGCGTTCATCGAAGCCTCGAAAGAGCTTGCAGAGCTTGTTATCGACGGAAAGCCGGATGGAACGGATTTCGGTATGGACGAAGAGACGGAACGCCTCGAATCGCTTCGTAAACCCTTTCTATCGCTTTTAGCGAAGGCGCAGGAAGAAAGTTGAACAGGGATTCGCAGACAAAGATTGTATAACCACGGGCAATTCTCCCCGGTTCAGGTTCAAATATCCTTCCAGTTATAGCAGCATCCGGCTTGCCCGTCTGCCACTGAACAAAGGGAAGGGGGAGCCTAATACCCCGACCGACATTCGTCGGTGGGAAGGGTGTCCGTACAAGCAGCAAGCTGGGGACACGGGGGATTGTCCGAAATAACACGGAAGCAGTATGGCAAATGCAAAACAGGTTCTTGACGTTCAAGTGTCGAAAGGAATCACCGCCGCCCAAGGCAACGAACATCTGCGCAATCGCAGCAAAGAGGCAGAGAAGTACGCCATGAGTAAGGGCAACTACGATCCCACTCGCAAACATCTGAACTTCGAGATTGCGTCCGGAGGCAAGATACGCCCTATTGACACGAGCCGTAATATCCCGGAACGGATGGCGGACATATTGGGCCGTCGCGGAATAAAGGACCCCAACGAGGGACTGATCGAACCGAAATACCGCACGGTGGTAAACATCATCTTTGGAGGTTCGCGGGAGCGGATGCACGAACTCGCATTCGGTACGCAGAAGGTGGATTTTGAAAAAGGTGCGGACAATACCAGCATCAAAAGGAAGAGCGACATCGAACGTTGGGCAAAGGATGTCTATTCATTCGTTTGTGGCAGATACGGAGAGCAGAATGTTGCCGCCTTCATTGTACACCTCGACGAGTTGAATCCGCACGTGCATTGCACGCTTCTGCCAATCAAAGACGGGAAGTTTGCGTACAAGGAGATATTCGCCGGAAAGGACAAGTTCGAATATAGTGCGAGAATGAAACAGCTCCATACGGACTTTTCGCCGAGGTCAACACGAAATGGGGAATGGCGAGAGGCCGGAGCGTCGCCGAGACCGGCGCACGGCACAGGACGACGGAAGAATACCGCCGTATGCTCTCGGAAGAGTGTACAACTATCGAGGAGAATATTGACCGCCACCAAAAAGTGCTTTCCGATCTTCATTCGGATATACGGCTGGCAGAGCGCAGGGTAAAGGGTCTCACTTCAATGGTGGAAAACCTGCGACGAGAGAAATCCGAAAAGGAGGCCCAACTGGCAGCACTCGAAAATGACATGAACTCCCGAAAAGACGATGCCTTGGCCATATCCGCCGAGAAAGAGAAACTCGAAAAAGAACTGGTCGCTATCCAAGGGAAACTGGCAGACAAACAGGAGAAGTTACAGACTGCCGACCGACAGCTTTCCGACCTCAAAGAGAATATGGATGCCATTCAGGAACGCACGGAACAGCTTAAGGAAGAAGCCTACGAATACACCCGTGATGTACATTCCAAAGTGGACAGCCTGCTCAAGGATGCCATGCTGGAAAACATGGTCGATGAGTGGCGGGAACTGTCGGCACGTATGAAGCCCTCCGAACGCAACTGTTCGATGGCACCTCGTGCGCTCCGTGGCAGAACAAGGCACGGAAGTCATGCACTGCGCACACTGTTGTTCCTCGGCATGGTCGATGATGCCACTACATTTGCCGAAACACGTGGCGGAGGTGGTGGCGGCAGTGACCTCAAATGGGGACGCGATGACGACGAGGCAACCGGCATGGGCGCTCCGCTGCATGAGAATGGCGAGCCGCATGATGCGTCCGGCCATCGGCAAAAAGCCCAAACGATAAATGGCAAAGATTGCCTGAAAACTGAATAGATTACAATTAAAAAATTGGAATTATGACAAAGAATATCATCTTTATCTTTGCGGCGTTCTGTACGCTGCAAGCCCGTGCGGATGTACAACCCACGGAGAAGGATACTGTACGCTGCATGTTCCGTTACGATGACACTGAACTGCTGCAGCCGTTACAGCCCTCATATCTTGACGGAGTGGTCGTCCCGGCACGGGGAAACGGCAACTGGTTCGTCAGTATCGCCGGAGGCACGACGGCTTTCTCGGCACCCCGCTTGGCTGCGAAGACCTGTTCGGGAGGTTGAAACCCTCGTATAGCCTTGCCATTGGCAAGTGGTTCACCCCGTGGGTAGGCGCACGCATAAATTATAGCGGCTTGCAGTTCAAGGACGGTACGCTGGCCGTGCAGGAATACCACCACCTCCATGCGGATCTGCTATGGAATGTGCTCGGCGGCAGTTATTCCCGTCAGGAACAGGTACGCTGGCATCTGGCTCCCTTTGCCGGTATCGGGCTGCTGCATCATGCGACCAACGGGCATAACCCGTTTGCAGTCTCTTATGGTATACAGGGGCAGTACCGGATTTCCAAAAGGGTAAGCGCCCTCGTGGAACTCTCCGGCGCAACCACTTTCCAAGATTTCGACGGGTATGGTAAGGAGAACCGTTTTGGTGACCACATGTTATCGCTTACCGCCGGATTTTCTTTTCATATCGCAGGGTCGGTTGGAAACGCGCCATAGACCAAGTCCTTATATCCGCCGCGATCAGTGGCTTGTCGAGCGCGTAAATGCTTTGTCGGAAGAGAACCGTCTTTATGCAGGGCAGCATGACAGAGACCGACGGACACTCGCTGAGCTGAAAAAGATTCTGGAAATCGAAGGATTGCTCGACAAGTACAGCCATCTTTTTGATGACGACGATGCATTCGACGGCAACCGTTATCCCAAAAACAATTACAGCGGTCTGAACTCGCTTCAAGCGAGACTTAAGAACCGGAAGTGGGACGGGAAATCTCCCTTGGATGGGAAGGGTACACAATCTGCCGACACAATTCCCCTTTGTGCGGGTCAAGACACACTCTGTATGCAATATTTGGCTCGTATGCAGAACGGAAAAGAGTGTATCGGCTCACCCGTGTATTTCTTCTTCCAACTCAATACGGCGCGTCTCACGGATACCTCCCAGACGCTTAATCTCGACGAGTTGGCAAGAGTAGCGAAGAAGTACGGGTTATCGGTAAGCGTCATTGGTGCAGCTGACAGTATGACCGGAACAGCATCCGTAAACAATGTCTTGAGTGCATCAAGAGCCGATTATATCGCTGAAGAATTAATCAAACGTGGGGTGTCGGGCGACAAGATAACCAAAACTCACCAAGCGGCATTTCCGATTATGCGCCCAATGAGGCCAACCGCCATACAAAGGTTATGCTGCATCTCAAATAATACTTTTTGTTCATACGATATAAAAACATTTTTTTTTCGTTTATGGAGAGCCTGTCTGTGAAGATCGGCTCTCTTTTTAAACGGAAATCTGACTGTTTGATATTTTCTAATCGGTAACGAACATCGTAATTATTTATTATATACTATCTTTGCATTCAGTCTTTTACCGGTATAATTCATGAACATGCAAAACTCTTATCTGACCTCGAAGCCGCACTACGAGATTCTGGACGGACTGCGCGGTGTGGCGGCTGCTATGGTAGTGGCCTTTCATCTGCTGGAAGCGCATTCCGGCGGCAACCATCTGAACCAGATTATCAATCATGGCTATCTGGCAGTCGATTTCTTCTTCATGCTTTCGGGTTTCGTCATCGGCTACGCATACGATGACCGTTGGAACCGGATGAGCACGGGAACCTTCTTCAAGCGTCGTCTTATCCGGCTACAGCCTATGGTGATCATGGGGAGTATCGTGGGAGCCGCGCTCTTTTGGTTTCAGGATGCCCCCTGTTATCCGGCAATGGAGGGCGTGTCCGCCGGTGCGGTGCTGCTGGTCATGCTGCTGGGTTGTACGTTACTGCCTCTGCCGCTGAAGTGGGACGTCCGGGGATGGATGGAAATGCACCCGCTGAACGGGCCGGCATGGTCGCTTTACTACGAATACATCGGCAACATATTGTACGCCTTGTTCATCCGCAAGTTCAGCAAGACGGCATTGACTGTCCTCGTGGCGATAGCGGCGTGCTTCACGGTACACCGCTGCCTTACCGCACCTGCCGGCGACATCGTGGCGGATGGGCTTTGAACTGGGAACAGCAGTACGTGGGACTGGTCCGGCTGATGTACCCCTTCTTTGGCGGACTGCTCCTGTCCCGGCTTGGCTGGCTGATACGCACCCGCAAGAATGCTTTTGGGTGGTGCAGCCTGATGATAATCGCCGTGCTTTCCGCGCCCCGTATCGGTGGGGAGGACGGGTATTGGATGAACGGGCTTTACGAGGCTTTCTGCATCATCTGCATTTTCCCGGTTATCGTCTCGATGGGAGCGGGAGGCAGGATAACGGGCAAACGCTCCGCTGCCGTATGCAAGTTTCTGGGCGACATATCCTATCCCGTCTATATCACCCACTATCCGCTGGTCTATATTTATACGGCATGGGCGTTCAACCGTCAGGCGACACTTGCCGAAGGCCTTCCTTACATGCTGCTCACGTTCGTCGGGGCGTTCGCGCTTGCCTATGCCTGCCTGAAGTGCTATGATCTCCCGGTGCGCAAATGGCTCACGGAACGTTTCTTGAAGAAGAAATAAAAAGCGGTAAAGAAATCCTATATTTATTATCGTATTTCTGTCGGATGACAGATAAAGTTCCGACGCCGAAGGTGTTTTGCGGACGACACAATCAGATAACGCGAACCCAAATGTCTATTACTGTTTCGCTGATAGAAGAAAAGCCCCTTGATGCCTTTGCCATAGGTTTGAGGGGCTTTTGGGGAGGCTACAAACCTCTTTTTGTTGAATAGGTTCTTTTGATATTGTCACACCTTTTTCTATCCCGACCGACGTATAAAACGTGCGTGTGCATGTCGGTTGTACAGGCCAAAGACATACCGGGAGAATAAAAACAGCACTGCCCGCCTGTAGAGGGGTTTCCTACAGACGGGCAGTGAGTAAGACACGGAATTAAAGTTTGGCGGTTGTCACTGGATAGTTACGCCACTGGGCGGTACGTAGGCTGCACGGATGCGGAGAGGTCTATTGATGCGGGGTGCTTTACCGGTAGTGCCGTTATCATTCGTGTATATATCGTCCCAATCACTTTCTGCATAACCACCGTCTGGCAGGGCCTTGGTGGCACGGGCATAGCTGGTGCTCTCTGGATAGATATACGCAGGCCATATTCCTGTTCTATCTTTTGCTGCCGCCGATGACCAGTAGAAATTGTTCTGGAACTCCGTGTATGTATTGTAATAAGAGGTAAGAATACTTTCCAGTTGGGAGATACCGGGCAGGAACCAACCGGAAGAATTGCTCATGCCCTGTACGGCTCCATTGGCATTGCGCTTGTTCTTGTTATAGCAATATTCCGCCGCTGAGCGGGGTTTTTCGTTCAGGTTCATTTCTGATTGTCCAGCTTGGGTAATAATGCGCCGGGTAGCTGCCGCCCCATGTTTGTTTCCTTCCGTCCATTCGTTATTTAGCGGACCTCCGATGTATTCACCATTACAACCCCATTCCAAACCGTCATAGATATAATCCCCTTCAAACTCGTTCAGGGGGTCGTAATGGGATATATATTCCTCATAGGCTTCCACGTAGATAGTGCCTTGAAGTCTGCCTTCATAATACCACTGTACCGGCAACAGACCGTGCTGTACGATTTCAATGGTACGGGTACGTGGCGTCTGCGTGTTGTTGTCGGTGTACGAGATGTTGACGGTGGCGGTGCGGTCTTTCGTGCTTAGGTTTTCGTCCAAGTAGAAATAGATGCGGTCACGGCTCCTGCTGATGGTGTATTCGGTGTTTTGGGCAAGGGTGTTGGTCACCAAGTCCGTGGTGAAGTATTTGCGTTTGCCGTTTCCCGCAGTCCATTTCTGTCCGGTCGCCAAATGGGTATCTGTACTCATGTCGGCAGAGAGTGTTCCATTCTCCATATTTTCGGCTGGCACACGTTCCATGCGTATCCAAGTGTGACTTTCCGGGTCGGCTATGCTGACTTTCATCTTTGGATTCTCATCTTCCTCGAAGAGGTACACGTCCAAAGGTGTGATACAGAAGTGGGCGTCGTGGTCACGCTCGCGCAGCATGGACAGGTAGAACGGGTTGTTCTGCTCGGTGATGTTGACGCGGGCATCGAAGGTGATGTGGTCCGGGTTGTTGCCCACATGGGTCAGTCCGCTGATGACGATGTTGTTGGCGTAGTGCCTGTTGCGTATCACCTTGAAGTCATTCACCGGGTTGCCTCCGAGATAGAAGGTATATTCGGCCTCGATGGTGGTGTTATCCTGATTTGCGGGCAGGGAGGGGTCGCCGTTATAGGTAGTGTAGTAGCTCTCATCTTGAAATAGGTAGCCTTACTGTTTTCGCCTACAAGTCTCGGCTTCCACCGCTGCTTGTCAACATCGTCCTCTACTCCAGCCGGATACTGATAGTTTTCCGGATCTTCGTCCGGTTCAATCATGTTCTCGAACATGTAGAAGGTCAGGGAGGCGGCCCCGCCGTGGTTGTAAACGACGGCATCGCTCTGTATGTTTTCTACATTGCGGTATGGCTCATCGGTAGTCAGGCTGGTCTGGCCATCGGCAGGCTCGGTCAGGGGTACGGCGGTAGGCATGTTGTACACGCCCCATTCCGCAATGGAAAGGCGGGGCAGTTGTCCGCTCTCGTCCGAGTGGTCGGAATCGATACTGATGTTGATGTCGATGCGGGCCATCAGTTCCTTGAGCTGCATCGTGAGGCTTCCCTTCTCGGTGAGGTTCACGGTCGCGCTCTTGCCCGCCATCGGCATTCCCGTGCTGGGCAGGGTCGTGATGTCATCGCGGGTGTAGGAGTATAATTGGCAGGATCGTACACGAACGCTTCGAGCAGCTCCTTGGGCTTTTTCCCGTCTTTGCTATATTGGGGGAAATTATCGGGATAACCGTCGCCGTTGGCATCAGTTACCACCTCCGGAGTCACGTTGGCCAAAGCGTAGATGGTAGTTTTTTTTGCGAGTGCCGGATCTTTAAACACGTCCGTAGGAATGCTGACATTGGTCGTATTCGCCGACGGAGCCATATACGGCGAGAATACTTTCGTGTTGCTCGATTCCAGATAGTCGCCGTTTTCGTCGAAGAAGAACAGGTAGAGCTGGTTGATGCGCTTCTCCTTGTCGTCCTTGGCGATGGCCGAGCGGGTGACGACTTGCTGCGGCAGCATGTTCTGGCAGACGGCCTCGATGGTGAATCCGTCGCCGGGCGGAACGGTACCGCCGCCAAAGTCCTCCTCCGTGGTGCAGGCTGCCGGCAAGAGCATGGAGGCCACCGGCAGGAAATAATAAAGTATCTTTTTCATCTTTATGCTGTTTTCGGTTGTTGTTTTATTGGATAGAGACGTCGCTGTCGCCCCCGTCTTCCCAGAACTCGTTATCGGCGGCAATAAAGTTCAGCGCGAAGGTTTCGCCCACGAAGTTGAGCTGCGCCGTATAGCGGACACCCGCACGGGGCTGGAACTGTGTCGGACGTTCGGCTGTAGCGGTCTTATCCGCCCCTTTGTAGGTATATTCGACGGAAACCTCCACGTCCTTGCCGAAATAAGTGCCGTCCGTGGCGTTGCTCAACAGAAGCAGGTGCTTGTCGCCTATCGGGCTGACGGAACTGTTGGGAGCTACTGCAAGCCCTGTCTCGTTGTTATATATCTCGTATGTGCCGGGATAGGTGCCGCTGTAGGTGTAGAATCCCTCTTCGTTGGTATTCTTGCTGAAATCGATGGTAATCGAGCGGGTGAAGTGGCCCGACAAGGTAACACGCTTGACGGTAACAGTTTCCTTCTTTTCATCTCCGTAATTGTAGTTGTTCACGCGAAGCCCAAGCCCGTCATGATGTGGCTGAAATTGAAGCCCACGTTCCCCGTGGTACGCAGGTGGTTATAGACGACGGAAACCATCGCGTCGGGTGTCTGCATGTCGTTCAACGTGGTAGTCGCTACATCGCCCGTCTCGCCGAACGGCATGGTGAACGTCAGTTTCGGCACGCCCCGTGTGGTGGCGCTGGCGGGACTTTCCACTGTAAAACCGTCCTTCGGGTAATAGGCGAAAAAGGTGTACCGATAGCTGTCGGGGGAGGTCGCCGCCGGATTTTCCGTCGTGTTGTACCATTTTCGCGGGCCGCCACTGTTATTATAGTCATAAGTGCAGGCCGAGCCGTTGTAGGTGACGGCTTGATTGAAGAACACGTCGGGGAAGGCGTTGCCGCTCTTGTTACCCCAGTTCGCGCTGCCCGATGCCCAGTCCTTTTCGGTGTTACTGCCACGCTGATAAGGCACGCAGTAGCCAGTACGCCGAACGTGCCGCCGGTGGGGAATGCGTCGTGGAACGTGCTCCGGGTGAGTTTCTCCACGGTAATGACCGGGGCGGCAAAGTGGATGGCGTCGGGACTGTCGGCTTCGGGCTGCGCCCATTCCTCCTGCTGGCAGGCGGAGCAGAGAAGCAGGAGAGCCGGAAGTATGTATCGTTGCTTCATTTGGATGTTCATTTTATCGTCAAGTTACAGATAGCTTATAATTGGGTTATTGGGTCACGTCGATGGTTACGTTCCCGCCTATGGCGTCGCTCCATGCGTTGACCGTGGGCGGTCGAACACGATATAGCCTCCGCCGGTGAGGGTGAACGAGTAACGGTAATGGTTCGCCGCCTCCCACATGCTCACGGTGGTGGCAGGCAAGGTGTAGGAAGCGGTCTTTCCCCTCTCGGCATCGGTATCGTAGGTGACAGTCAGTTTCACCCCGTCCGTGAGCGATTGCGGAATGAGTAGCAGGTCGCCCGACACGTCCGCATTTCCGGCTGGAGTTACGGAAGTCTCTTTCTCCACGCTGACGGTTCCCTCTGCCGTGTTGCTCCACAGGGGTTCCTTGCCGCTGTCGTAATCTCCCTTGACATCCAGCCCCTCAAGGGAGATGGAATGTACCGTGGCGTTGCCACCCTCACTGCGTGCCGCAAAGGTGATGCGTGCCAGCAAATGTTGGAATTTGAGGGCTACCGGACCGGGAGGCTCTGTCTGGCCTGCCATGACGGAGATACCCGTCTTTTTCGCCGTCATCAGGTCGTGTCCTTTCGTGGCGTCGAAGCCTTGACGGTAAATGTGCCGTCCGTGCAGGTGGCGGAGGACACGGCATCGCCCAGCGTTTCCACAGACGGATAAAGGGCGTAGAAGTCGTAGGTATTACCGGGGAGCCAGTATCTCGTGCCCTCGTAACCCCACATGCCGGAAACGTATGTCACTTTTTCGGCGTTAAACACGCTCGTGGCCGTACCGCCCGTTCCGTCGGTGTAGTTCCCCCATACGCTGAACGAGTTTCCATCGGTCAACATTCCGTCCGCGTCGTCGATGGCGGCCCGTGTCACGGCGGGACCGGCAAAACGGATCGCCCCGCTGTTGCCGCTTGTTTCCATGTCCGGGCCCGTGCTTTCCGTACAGGCTCCCAGCAGGCAGGCGACAGCCGGTATGAACAAGGTTTTGAATAGGTTGTTATTCATAATCATACATTGTTTCTTTATATCCGGTTATTTCTGACGCTACCGGTAGCGTAAATAAGGAGCAACACTCCCGTTAGTGGCTATGAGGGGACATTCAACCCCTCATAGCCTGATGTGATGTCTTTTCGGCTATTGATGCAAGCGATTACTCTCCGGCGTTTTCCGGGGTTACATCACTATTTGATGCGTCAGCCCATTCATCTACATCAATAACTTTGAACTCAATTACCTGCTCCTTCAACTCCGGATCAATCGTGCTACCGTTGATTTCTACTGTATAGTTATATTTGAAACCTTCAGTCCATTGGTTCTGTACTGTGCCGCTAACATCGCCTTTATATGCCAATTTTCCTTTGAACTGATTTTCACTTAATTGTTTATTTGCTGCATCATAGAAAGTTGCGGTAAAGGTTACTTCCAGATTTTCGTTGCTTTGTGGAATGACAAAGCAGGTCGTAGTGTGGGTAGCGTCCTTAAATTCTTCGGCAATATCCCCTAATGCTCCGAAATCATAGTCCTCTGTTGAAACACTTTGAGTAGTCCAATTGATATCTGGTTTCCCGCTTTCGGCATAAGTCGCTGTAACATTAGTTGTTTTTACTGCATTCACCTTGATGTCGGAGATTTTCATGGTGTAGTCATAAGCGTCCGTGTTCTTGAACGTGAACTTCACCTGCGACAACATATGGTAGAAAGATAAGTTTACCGGACCATTATTAGCTTCTTTTGCAGTCACCTCTTGGGGTATAGCCACAATCAAATCTTTCGTATTGTCTACCGAGTAATTTGGGAATGTCAACACTCGAGAGGTTGCATTAAACTCTGCATTCTCAATTTTATTACCACCATTGGAGTAAGCGCCAAAACGGTACTTCTTGCCATTTATCCAATAAGCAGTCTGTGTGGGATTCCAAACCGTCCCCTCCGCTCCTACAGTGCCTCCGTCTACCTGAACATTGGTATATACGGAAGTCCATGAATCATCATAGTTTCCGAATACGAAGAACTTCTGAAGATTCTGCTCCGTTGTTTCAGTCACACTACTTCTCGTTGAATGGTTCACGAAAGTTCCGAACTGGATCGCCCGGCTCTGCGGCATATCCACAACTTCTTCGTTCGTACAGCTTGCCAGTGCTGCTACAGCCACTCCAAGCACAAAAAAACTTTTCTTCATAAGATGTAAAAAATTAAATTAAAAATTTGGTTATTTAGTACCTGTTGTTTTATTCGTTTCAGTCAATGGGCAGCGGTATGTCCACCCATTCTCCCCAGCCGTCCACATCTACGTCAAAGCTGCCTCCGCCTTCCAGCCCCTCGTCGTTGGAAATCGACAGCCCGCTCACGACGATAACGCCACCCCGTGGTTGTCCTTTCACTTGGTCTGTGACATCGAACTCGAAGGTCTTGAACTTGCCGTTCACCATTCTCACCTCCAAGTTCAGGCTGTACCTTCGCCCGTCCGTACCGTTTCGTCCGTAATGTTCACCCGGATAGTCGGGTACGCCGAACGACTGTACCAGCGCTTCCGCTCCGTAATCTTCCAGCGTACAGTCGAACATTACCGTGCTGCGGTTTCTCCGGTATGCCCATCGTTCAGATAGACCGTTTCGGCCATGCCTGCCAAGGCTCCGCGTGCCAAGGCCACGTATTGTTGTCCGCTTTCGAACTCGTAACGTATCATATAGGTGTAAACCAATGGACGCAAGGTAACCGGCAGCTCCGTCGGGGCAAGTGTTTTTTCTGC
>ENA-OQCS01000309-OQCS01000309.1-human-gut-metagenome-genome-assembly--contig:-NODE-309-length-26995-cov-2.584450_pt1 | contig 26995 bp, 41 predicted proteins | sample MGYA00242757_ERZ504575 | MGnify/ENA primary metagenome ERZ504575 (study PRJEB26092, sample SAMD00036297) | human gut metagenome | host: Homo sapiens | study: EMG produced TPA metagenomics assembly of... | reverse complement strand
TTCCGAAAATATCCGACTCCGAAATAACGACAAATTTAAGCATCGGATACTCATACCCTTCTGACGCATAGCCGTACGCTGCCATGATCTCGCCCGGTTTTACTTCCCTCTGCATATCTTCACTGTAAAAACTGCTCAAATCATAGTCTCTTAAATCTTCCGCCAGACGTTTTGCTCTCGTTCTCGAACCCGATAAAAGGACAACTCTGTACCCGTTTCGTTTTAACCGCTTTAAATCACGTGTCAAAAGCTCAAAACTGTTATTATAAGGATTTACCCCTTTTGCCTGCACCGTATAAACCGATCTTACTTTAAATAAACCGCATTTTGATTCGAGCGTTGTCAAACCGATCCCGCTGTAACGATTCATCTCACTGATGATATCTTTTGTCTGAAAGACTCTCAACTCTTCTTCGCCTTCTTCTTTCATACCTGCATCAGCCCGGTTTTCAAACTTTCCGTATATTCCGCCTCTACTGTTTCCGCCGTCTCCTGCAGTCTGTGCGGTTCATCATAAAATAATAGTGTTTCATTTTCCGGAAATATTTCAAAAAGGATACCAAACCATTGTTTCCAAAACAATTTTCCGAAGCCGGATAAATTGTGATCTCCGAAATATTTTCTATCGACCTCTGGCTCTTAGCATCAAACATACGGATAGAATCGATCTCATCACCCCAAAGCTCAATCCGCACCGGCATCTCTTCCGCAAGAGGAAAAACATCGATAATTCCCCCTCTGACCGCAAACTGACCCGGCGCTTCTATTTGGCTTTCTCTCTCATATCCAAGAGCCGTCAGATCTTGTTCAAGTTTCGTAAGATCAACCGTATCTTCTCCTGTAATATGAATTCTGTTTTTTGAATTTCATCCGGGGAAATGATCCCGTCCAAAAAAGCATCCATCGTCGTAATCACAGTGACCGGCTCTTCTTTTTCTTTTCTGCAATCGCTCTTAACACTTCCATTCTTCGATTTGTAAGTGTCTTCCCTTTAATATCCGCATAATAAAAAGCAAATCTCTTGCAGGATACAAATACGTCTCTTCTCCAAACAGTAAATACTCTTCGTATGCCTTCTTTGCCTTTTCCTCATTTGAAAAAACAACAAGTTTATACCCGCATCCCGATCCGATTCCACTAAGCAAATGTATCTTCTGAGTATTTACACAACCCGAGATCTGTATCATTCCGTTTTCTTTTGTTCTGTTTTTCCGGATTTCTTCATAATCCGCCAGTTCCGCAAGGGGAGCAAGCAACGCTTTCATAATTTATTTTTCCTCTTTCTTTTTCCGGTTATATTCATTCATCGCCTCATTGATCTGACCTGAAACGATCAATTCCACGGCATGAACCGCATGGTCATACCCTTCATCCATCAACTTCGCTTCCCCCTTTGAAAAATGTCCGAGCACATAATCCGCCAAATCGTATTTCGCCGGCTTCTCTCCGACTCCTACTTTAATACGGGGAAATACTTGGCTTCCAAGATGAGCAATAATATTTTTCATCCCGTTATGTCCTCCTGCGCTTCCTTTCGCTCTGATTCTAAGTTGTCCTACGTCTAAGCTGATATCGTCATAAATAACGATCAGTTCATGTTCTTCATCCACCTTATAATAATCAAGCAAACTGCGTACGCTTTCGCCACTTAAATTCATATAAGTCTGGGGCTTAGCCAAAATAACTTTCTGCCCTGAATGATTCCCTTTCCGATCAGCGCTCTGTGTTTTTTTGCATCCACATCTATATTATATTTCTCTGAAATCCTGTCTATTACTTCAAATCCGACATTATGTCTCGTTCCTTCATATTGTTTTGTCGGATTTCCAAGTCCCGCGATAATAAACATATCTTCTACCTCCTATACAGCACAAATATTTTACAATATCTCTCTTCCTTTGTCACGCAGATAACATGCATATTTTTCCTTTTCCAAACATACACTTATAAAAAAAGCGGATCGCCGTAAAACGGCAGCCGGATAATCGGGAGGTAACTCTATGAGTTCCAGAACAAAAATCGTTGTTCTTCACATGAAAGAAATTATTTATACCGCCATTTTTGCGGCACTTGCGCTCCTTGTCATCGTCCTGCTTATTTTTATGTTCGGAACAGGCAAAAAAGACAGCGCCGTAAAAAACGAAAAACAGTACACGCCCGGAACATATACTTCCACTCTCACACTAAATAATACGAACCTGGAAGTAGAAGTTTCCGTAGACGCTTACAAGATCAATTCAATCCGTTTTTCCAATCTTGATGAAACAGTAACGACTATGTTCCCACTCATCCAGCCTGCCATCGAAGAAATTGCCGAACAAATCTATGAAACACAGTCACCTGATTCAATCACTCTGTCCGAAGATACGCCATATACGTCGCAACTTATATTGGACGCCGTTTCCGAAGCCGTCGAAAAAGCCGCAGTAAAATAACTGCGGCCTTTTCTCTTTGCTGCCTTATATTCATACAACAATACTTGACAAATATTATTCATACATTTGCTTTCACCGGTATTATCCTTCAACGATCAAATACGTTCCGTCCGGCAAAGCGAACACTTCCGAAGCTTCCTCAAGATCTTCTGCGGACATTCCGTCCACATCTACTCCCTCTTCTTCAAAGTATTCTCTCACCTCGTCAATAGAATCGACTACGACAGCCATACAGTCTGCAAGAAACGCTTCTGCTTCTTCCATGTTTTCTGCCACAGCTCATCAAATAATTTTTTCTGTTCTTTCAAAAATGTGTTCAGACACTCTTCACTGTACTCATTCATCTGTCTTTTTCCCCTTTACCTGATAATGTCAAGAATTTCATCTGCCGCTGCCACAATTCTGTATGCATCTGCCTTTTCCAGTTCTTCTCGTGATCGAAATCCCCATTCTACAAGAACCGTATCCATATCCGCCGCATTTCCCGTCGCAGCGTCGACCTCTGAATCTCCGATATACAATACCTCTTCCGAAGACACCCCTAATGACTCTGCCATCGCAAACAATGCCGAAGGATCCGGTTTTCTCGGTACACCTTCTCTCTGCCCCCACACAAGGTCAAACGTCTCTTTCCCGAATATTTCTTCCACAACATGAACTGCCTGACGATCCGGTTTGTTCGACAACACTCCTAATTTCATGTTTTGATCTTTCAGCTTTAAGAGCATCTCTCTTATCCCCGGATAAGGTTTTACATGATAGGTACAGTTCCTGTCAAAAATACGTCCATATGCCTCAAAGGCTTTCTCGAACAAAAGAAGCTTTGTATCTCCTGCCGCTTTCAATGATTGTTCAATCAGTACCTTTGCTCCGTTTCCGACAAATGTTCTGCACTGTTCCTCTGTGATCGCCGGAAGCGCTACTTCCTTTAATGTCTCATTCACCGAAAATGTCAAAGACTCCAACGTATCGGTCAACGTTCCGTCTAAGTCAAATATACATGCTTTGTACACCGTTTTTCATCCTCTCTTGTCTTTGGTCAGATTTATATTACCATCAGTCACTTTATCTGACAAGATACTTTTAAACAATCTGTTCTTTCTCCTGACGTATTGTTTTTTCGCACTCTTATTTTCCTAAAAGATACTTGCGCATTATTTTTAAAGCATTCTTCTCCAGACGGCTTACCTGAGCCTGCGAAATATTGATCTGCTCTGCAACTTCCATCTGCGTCTTTCCTTCAAAAAAACGAAGTGTGATAATATATCGCTCTCTTTCGTTCAGTCGTTCCATCGCGGCCTCTAAAGAAGTTCCTCGATCCAGTTTTCTTCTTTATTCTTTTTATTCACTCACCTGATCCATCACAAACAGAGCATCTTGTCCGTCGCTGTACACAGCTCATGCAGACTCATCGGCATCTGAATCGCATCAAGCGCATAGACGATCTCTTCCTTGGCAATCCCAATCTCTTCTGCGATTTCCTGAACGGTCGGCTCTTTCATATGCCGCTTTATATAACCTTCTTTTGCATAAATTGCCTTATAAGCTGTATCGCGCAATGATCTGCTCACACGGATCGGACTGTTATCCCGCAAATATCGTCTGATCTCCCCTATGATCATAGGTACTGCATATGTGGAAAATTTCACCATGCGCCCCGGATCAAAATGATCTACTGCTTTCATCAGTCCGACACATCCTATCTGGAACAGATCATCCGCATTTTCACTGCTGTTTTCAAAACGTTTGATCACACTTAGAACAAGCCGCAGATTCCCTTTAATATACTTTTCCCGGGCTTCTTCATCCCCTGCTTTTATCCGCTCAAAAAGTTCTTCTTTTTCCTCTTCTTTAAGAAGCGGAAGCTTCGCTGTATTTACCCCGCAAGTTCTACCTTATTTACTGTCATCACAACAATCCTCCCAAGTAGTTTCTACTTAGAAGAATTCTCATTCAATAAGAAAGATATTCCGATTCCCGCAAATTTTTATAAACTTTTAGTCCTTGACAAAATCATCTTTTTTTGTATTTCCCGTCACGCAGACCATTTAGTCTTCCCATTTATCGGAAAGATTATTGATCTGTGTTTCAAATTTTGCCTTATCTTTATTAGAAAGTCCTTCATTTTTGTAAATAATATCAAGCAGACGTCTGCCTGCTGCCACAAGCCGTTCAAAAGCAGAGTCTGATTTCCGCCGTGCCGCTTTCTTTGCTTTGACCGGAACGCGCACTCCTTCGTTCACGATCTCATTCTTCAAAAGGTCCGCTTCACAGCAAGGGTAAGGCGCCCATGCAGAATACCCGAACTTTCCTCTACCGTATGTGCAAACTCTTCTGTCACCGTATCTTCTCCATGTACGACAAACACTCTCTCAATCGGACTGACAAACGCCCCAATCCATGAAAGCAGCCCGTTCATATCCGCATGACCGCTTACCCCGTGTAAGCTTTCGATATGCGCATGAACTTCAATCGGCTCTCCAAACAGTTTTACATTCTTTTCTCCTTCAATCAGACTTCGTCCGAGAGTTCCGTTTGCCTGATATCCCACAAACAGGATCGTACATTCCGGACGCCAAAGATTATGCTTCAAATGATGACGGATACGACCTGCATCGCACATTCCCGATGCGGATATAATCACTTTCGGTTTCTCGATAAAATTGATCATCTTGGAATCATCGCTCGTTGTCGATATGTGAAGCCCGGGAAATACAAGAGGATTTATTCCGGCATTGACAAGCTCCATTGCCTCTTTATCAAAACAATCCCGCATATTCATTGTAAATACTTTCGTCGCTTCGATCGCCAACGGACTATCCAGGTACACGTCAAAATCTTCGTATTCCGGAAGCAGATGCTTTTCTTTGATCTCACGGATAAAATAAAGCATCTCCTGTGTCCTTCCGACTGCAAAGGAGGAATGACAACATTACCTCCTCTGTCAAATGTCTCCTTGATAATGCGGGTAAACTCTCCCAGATAATCCGGTTTCTCGGCAGTATGTATCCGGTTTCCGTAAGTAGACTCCACTACGATATAATCTGCCAAATCTGTGTAGCTTGGATCTTTTATGATCGGCTGATCTACATTTCCGATATCCCCCGAAAAGACGATCTTCTTCGTCACATCACCTTCTGTTGCCCAGACTTCGATACTGGCCGATCCAAGCAGATGTCCGACATCGGTAAAACGAATCTGTATCCCATCGCAGATCGTGATCCTTTCCCCATACCCGCACGGCACGAGCAGTTCAATCGCATCCAACGCATCCTGCATCACATACACGGGCTCAAATTCCGGTTTTCCTGCCTTCTGCCTTTCCTGTTTCGCCATTCTGCCTCAAACTCCTGAATATGAGCGCTGTCACGAAGCATGATATTACATAGATCGGCAGTTGCAAATGTTGTGAAAATCTGACCTTTAAATCCGTTTTTTGCCAATTTCGGCAGCATTCCCGAATGATCGATATGTGCATGAGTCAAAAATACATAGTCAATCTCATTTTCCGGAATCGGAAGTCCCGGATTTTCATACAGATCCGGTCCTTGTTCCATTCCGCAGTCTATCAAGATATTTTTTCCTGCCGCTTGAAGAAAATGACAGCTTCCCGTAACTTCATGAGCTGCCCCGACAAATGTAAGCTTCATAAGTCCACCATCCCTTTTCACTTTTCTTCTATTGTAACATCATTTGCAAAAATATAAAGTAAATTTCTGAAAAAACTCCTTCAAAAGCATACTTTATTTGTAAACTTTAATAGTATATGAGACCTTCCTCTTTAATTATGATATCCTTTCCTTTTATTTCCACTACGGAAACAGCACAGTTTTTCGGCACTTTATATTTCCAAAAATCTTTTATCTGCATATTTCCTTTTATCCGGTTCAACAAAGCTGTCATGGCCGCTCCATGGGTTGAAATCAAAATATGACTGTCTTTCAAATCCTCCCGATCTGCAATTTCCGACAAAAAGCAGCCTGTTCTTTCATATAATTCACTGATCGACTCTGCTCCTTCAGAAGGAACATAGTTTTCCGTATCTGTAAAAAAGCGCTGAAACGCTTCGCTCCCCGGATCTGTGATTTCCCCACGGAACTTCATTCCTTCACACTTTCCGAAACAAATCTCCTCAATGCGTTTTTCTTCAACCAGAGGAATTTCTCTTTCCCCAAGTATGATCTGCGCCGTCTCTTTCGCCCGGATCAAAGGCTTGTATAACAAAAATCGATGCGGACGTCCTTCATCCCTTCTGCAGTCGCTTCCGCAAGATACCTGCCCCTTTCATTCAACGGAATATCCGTACGTCCCTGAACTTTTCCCGCCTTATTCCAATCTGTTTCCCCATGACGAACAATATAAAGCAGCATTTCTTTTCTCTCCTTCTCTTTTTTCTTATCCGCTTTTTGTATATTGCAGATTTTTTATTATTTTTCACATTTTCCCACTATGATCAATAGATCTTTTTTCCGATCCCTTACCCTTTTCCGCCTTCTTTTATCAACTTTCTCTCTTGTCTTTTTTCACGGTCATGTCTATAATAACGATGTTGCATCATAACACTTACATAAAAGATTAAAAAATCAGGGCGTATGGCTCAACAAAACATAAGAAAGGAACATCAATAATGAATAAAATCACAAGTTTTACGATCGATCACATCCGCCTCATTCCCGGAATCTATGTATCAAGAAAAGACTCTGTCAACGGTCATATCATCACGACATTTGACATCCGAATGACAAGCCCGAATGATGAACCTGTCATGAATACTGCCGAAATCCACACAATCGAACATCTGGCGCCACATTTCTCCGCAACCATGAAGTATATAAAGATCAGGTGATCTACTTTGGTCCTATGGGATGCAGAACCGGTTTCTATCTTCTTCTTGCAGATGATCTGACTTCTTCTGAGATCTTACCTCTTATGAAAGAAATGTTTTCTTTTATCGCGTCTTTTAAGGGAGAAGTCCCTGGAGCATCTGCCAAAGACTGCGGAAATTATCTTGATATGAATCTTCCGATGGCAAACTTCCTTGCCCGAAAATTTCTTGAAGAAGTATTGACGGATATTCGGGAAGAACAACTGAATTATCCGGTCTGATAAATATTAAATAAGCCGTTTTTTAACGGCTTATTTTTATATCTTTCATTTCTTTTTCAATATTTCCCGGCGAACATAGCAAAACACTGTCTCTTCCCCTTGTTCCGCAAGCATATGCAAAAGTTTTTCCAAAAGTTTCCTCGTATCTTTATGCATCATATCTCCCGCTTTTCCACTGTTATAATATATCAGTGGATCGCTGTCTTTGTATGCTGCTCCTTTATATACTTACATGCCGCGATCCGATCCATAAACATCTCTACGACGTATCTGACCGGCATCTTCATTCCTACCAGTTTCCCTTCTCCGTGAGAATCATAATCAAGCCAGTATTCATAATGATGCTTATTTCTTCCTTTGTGATGAAGCCATGCAGAAGAATACCCTTTGTCTTCCCGTTCTGCATTATTCGGACTTCTTGTTCCCTGATAATACCTGCATCCGACTCGAAATTCCGTCCATCCATATTTAGACAAATCATGAAGAAGTCCCTGCCGATACAAACCTACGCGAAAACATTCCTGCATAACGAGAATTTTATGTTTTGTGATCGTTTGAAAATGTTTGATCGCTTTCATATTCTTTACTCCTGTCTGCATTTCTTTTCTTTTTCGGCATCAGACGTTACTATATCTGTTTTTCTGTTTCCGAAACAGATTCTTCTCCGCGGTCTTACCTTTGGAGTGAAAATTTGTATTCCGTAACTCTGTTTTATCTTCCTCGCAGCTTATAAGAACTGCAATACTCCGCTCTCTGATCTCGATACGTTTCTGATCTTCCAATTTTATACTCTTTGACAGAACGCCTCTGTCCGTATCCAACGCCAAATGCCAGCATTTTCCTTTTCCCGGAGATGGAAGCGCATAACTATGAGGAAGCCAGTGCATATTATAAGCGACAAAGCAATCACAGTCTCCAACGCCTGCTCCTGAATACATAACGCCCAACTGGCGGCTTGACACTTCGTTTTTTACCTGCCATGCATTTTCTCCGTGATAAGAGACATCCGGCATTCCACATGCCGTACGATCCATTCCTTTTAACGGTTCTTTCTGACACAAACACGGATGATTTTTCCGAAATGTAATCAACGCTTTTACGTAATCAAACAATCCTCTGTCAGACTTAAGCCTGCTCCAGTCAAGCCACCCCGTTGCATTATCCTGACAATAAACGTTATTATTTCCTTTCTGCGTATTGTAAAATTCATCTCCCGACAAAAGACACGGTGTTCCCTGCGCCAACAACAACAAAAGAAACGCATTTCTGATCTGACTTTTCCGCAGATTCACAACACTTCTTTTACGGCTCTGTCCCTCTGCGCCGCAATTCCAACTATAATTATAGTCAGGACCGTCTGTATTATTTTCTCCATTTTCTTCGTTATGTTTGCAGTCATATGATACAAGGTCTCTCAATGTAAAACCGGTCTGCGCTGTAATATAGTTACATTTTCCGTCCGAAGCGCTATTGTGACCAAGTGATGAGATCACATCATTAACCATATTCTCATCGCCTTTTAAAAAACGGCGCATCACATTTTGAAACCCGTCATCTTTGCGCATCAAACGAATATCTTTCAAAAAGGATCTTTATTTAAAAGTTCCCATGAAACGATATAAGGATTGACCACAAACCCGTCCACATGATACTCCATCATGTAAAAGCGCAGACACTCCGCCGCTTCTTGCTCGGAAATTCCCGCAGCAAACGGCATTTCCAAAACAACCTCTATGTCTGCCTTGTGACATGCTTTTACCATATCTTTCAACTCGCGCACAGCACATCCGTCCGAAGAATATGCCTCCTTCGGCGCAAAATAAAACGCCGGACATATCCCCAATAATTAATCTTTGTTTTTGCACACTCATCAAACTCATAAATCGGCATGCACTGGATCTGGTTCACCCCAAGTTCTTTCAGATAAGGAATCTTTTCGATCACCCCTTGATACGTTCCTCTATGCAGCACTTTTGAGGAACTGTGCTTTGTAAAGCCCCTCACATGGATACTGTATGAAACTACTTCATTCCATGGATGCCGAATCGGGCGATCTTCGCCCCAATCATAATCTGAAACTTGTATTTTCGCCCGTACGCCATGTTTATCATCGTTCTGCCGTTTTCCAAATACTTCCCTTCCTGCAATTTCTTTTGCGTATGGATCTGTACATACCTTTCCATCGATCAAAAAGTTATATTCGTATTTTTCAGGATCAATTTCTTCTACACTTAGGAAACGTACCTCTCCTATGCCTTCTTCCTCCGGCATGTCAAAGCAGACTTCCGGCTTTGTGTTTCCTTCTCTGTAAAGCAGAAGTTCACACGTTTTTCCCATCGGAACCTGCACAGAAAAATTCACTTTTCTTTCTTTTGCAGCCGCTCCGAACGGAAGCGGACTTCCTTCTGTTTTTCTCATATTCCGTTTCCTTTCTTACTGCCAGCCATCTGTTCCGTATATCTCTACATTCTCTTTATTTATAAAAAAATGTTTCGATCAAAACCTCTTCTTCATAGGAACCGTCATCTAAAATTGCATCTGCGGTCTTTACGGCAATTTTTCCTTCAATAATCGGAGAGCGTGCTCCAATTCCCGCCATCGCTCCTTCCTGAGCCAAAAGCGCTGCCTTTGCCGCCGGAGAACCGCCGATACTATAGATGAGAATATCGTTTTTTCCACTCTCTTTCACAGTCGCGCGAACCGCTTCAGCCATCTGATCATCTGCACACATAATAACTTCAACCTTTGTACCTGATGACAAATTTCATTCAATTCTTTTGTCATCCCATCTGTCTGAGCGCCGTCAACACGCTTAACAACTTCAAATCCTCCGTTTTTGATCTTTTCTTCAAATCCTGAAATTCCTTCGCTTAAGTTTTGGTCTGCCTTATCCTCCACAATGACGAGCTTTCCTCCGTCAGGCATCTTCTCTTTCAAATCTTCTCCGCACACTTTTCCTGCATTATAATTGTCCGACTGATAAAACGCTTTCGCCAGGTCGCGTTCTTTCACTTGAGTTTCAAGTAAGATAACCGGAATATCCGCTTTGTCCAGAGCTTCTAAAGCCGGTGTGACAGCATCAGGATCAGATGCCGTAAGAAAAACAACGTCTGCTCCCTTATCAATCATCTCCATAAGCTGTTCATTTTGTTTCACCGGATCATTCCCCGCATCACGCACAATAAACTGCCCTTTGTTTTGTTCTGCCTGAACCCCGATAGCATCTTTCAAAGCCATATAAAACGGATCTTTGAGATCCGCACAACTGTATCCGTACAAATAATCTTTCGCAGGTTCCACAGACTCTTCGTCTTCTTCTACAACCGGATTATCTTCGGGTGTTCCTACATTTTTCTTGCAGCCTGATAAAAAGAACGGCAAATACCGTCAGCAATATAAATTCGATCACTCTTTTTTCATGTCGTCTCCTCTTTACCGTATAGGTTTTTTGTTCTTATTTTATTCTACCTTGTTTCAAATGAATGTCAATACAATCACGTTGCTTCTTGCTTTTTCTCTTTCTTTCTGATACCATCTTATAAAACACACGATATGCAGATAAGGAGAAAATCATATGAATGAAAATGAAGCAATCACAGTTACACTGACACTTGAAAATGATGAAGAACTGGAATGTGCCGTTCTTTCCATCTTTGAAGCCGAAGAAAGAGAATACATCGCCCTTCTTCCGCTTGACGAAAACGGAGACAATGACGATGGACAAGTATTTCTTTATCGTTTCATCGACAATGGCGAAGACGCAGAGCCGGATCTGGAAAACATCGAAGACGATCAGGAATTTGAACGTGTTTCAAATGCATTTAATGAGTTGATGGAAGAACAGGATTTTGCGGATATAGATCTCGACGAGCTTGAGGACTGATCTTTTCATCCGCTCATCCCTATTCTAATAATTCATCTACAAAACGGGAAGGACTTGTCTCTTTCCCGTTTTTGTTTTTACATAAGATACTTTCAACACTTCTTTTGCCCTCGTCATACCGACATAAAACAGCCTTCTTTCCTCCTCTGTCTCAGCATCCGTCTTTGCTTTCTTATATGGCATCTTCCCCTCGTTTGCTTCTACGAGAAATACAGTATCAAACTCAAGTCCTTTGGCAGAATGCAGTGTCATAAGACGAACCCCTTCTCTGTCTTCCTGTCTCTTCATCGACTTAGCCGGAGCAAACGCGTATATTCTTCTATATGACGAAACCACTCTTCTATCGTTGCAAAAGGGCGCGCAGCCTCCTCCAGCTCTGCCAGCACTTCATTGAGATTCGCTCGATCGATTTTTCTCGTAAACGCATAATCTTTCAAAAAATCATCATATCCGATCCGCTTTCGTATATAATTAATTCCCGCATATGGCGCTGTTTTTCGAAGCATTTTTACATCCCATTCAAATTGATCGATCCGATCCAGCATCCATTCTTTATCGCAATAAAATTTCTCATTTCTTCAAAAGAAGGTTTCCCTGATGCAACACTGTCTCTTCCTATATATCGTTTCGGGCGGTTCATAACTTGCAAAAGATCATTTCGTTCTATATTTCCAAGAGCCAGCCTGAAATAGGCGCAAATATCTTTTGCGATAAAATGGTCGTATAGATTCGGAAGCCGCTCTTTCATCTGAAACGGGATCTTCCGTTCCAGAAATTCTTCGGCAACCGGACGCGCATCTGTATGAATGCGGAAAAGGACTGCCATCTCTTCATACGAAATCCCCAGTTCTGCACGTTTTTCTATCTCGTCCGCAACGTACTGCGCCTCTTCGTTCGGGTCTTTCACTTCCTGCACATGCACGCAGAATCCGTTTTCCTTTACAGACTGAAACTCTTTTAGAAACCTCTTTTCATTATGTCCTATCACCTTCATCGAGTTTTTTACAATATTTCCCGATGACCTATAATTTATATTCAATATGATCCTTTTTGCCTGAGGGTAATCTTCCGAAAATCGAAACATAAATTCCGAATCAGCTCCGCGGAAGCCGTAAATTGCCTGATCGTCGTCTCCGACTACAAAAAGATTATTTTCCGGAAGAGCCAGCATACGAATCACATCGTATTGAACTCTGTTGATATCCTGAAACTCATCAACTAATATATACTTGAACTTTGTCTGCCATTGTTTCAATACATCAGGATGGCTTACAAACAAGTCTTTGCACAACACAAGCATATCATCAAAGTCCAGCTTCCTGACAGCTTTTCTTTGAGCTTCGTATTTTTCATATAATTCTCTGAATGTATCCTGTCTGCATTTCTTGGAAACAAACTGTCCTATTTTCAGCCCGTTATTTTTTACAAGTCCGATTTCTTCCGCAATATCATGCAGAAAATCTTCTTCCTCTGCCGCCTCTGTTCCGCAATCTTCCGATACTCTTCGAAGAATTCGATATTTTTCTTCTTCTGACAAAATATTATCCGGTCCAAGCCTGTATGCCCACTTTAAAATGCCGTAATAAATGCCATGAAACGTTCCGGCAGTAACCGGAACATTTGATTTTCCCATCAGGCTGCAAAGTCTGGATTTCATCTCTGCCGCCGCAAAACGGGTAAAAGTAACGACCAGAATCTCTTCCGGTCTTACTTCATATCTTTCGATCAAATATTTAATTCTGTTTACGATCGTCAGCGTTTTTCCGGATCCCGGTCCCGCCAACACCTGACACGGTCCTTTTCCGTGCATGATCGCTTCATTTTGTGCCTTATTAAATCCCATCTGATTCCTCGCTTTGACCGATGTTTATTCTGCCTCTGCAGTCTGGCTGAGTTTCTCGATCCCTGCACGAATTCTTTTAAGAGATTCTTCCTTTCCGAGAACTTCCATCAGTTCTGTTGCTCCGCCCGGTGTGTTCTGTTTGCCTGATACTGCAGTACGAAGCGGCCACATAACATAACCGATCTTATATTCTTTCTCTCCCGCAAAACTTTGAGTGTCTCAAACAAAGAATCATTGTCAAACGCTTCCTGCGCTTCAAGAACCGGAAGCACTTCCCGCAAAAGCACGAGTCCTTTCTCAGGATCCGTTTTCATCTTCTTATGTCTGTATAATTCGTTATCATACTCCGGAACTTCCTCAAAGAAGTCAATTTGTTCGCAAATATCCGGAAGGATCTCGATTCTTGTTTTTACAAGCGCCGCAATCTTCTTCAGGTCATAGTCTTTCGTGACTGCCTTTTTTAAATACGGTTCTGCCAACTCATAAAATCTGTCAAAATCCATCGCCTTTAAATATTCGCCGTTCATCCATTTTAATTTTACCGTATCAAACACAGCGGGAGATTTACTCATATGGCGATAGTCAAACGCCTCTACTAATTCCTCCAAAGAAAAGATCTCTCTGTTGTCAGAAGGACACCATCCAAGCAAAGCCACATAATTCACAACCGCTTCAGACACAAATCCCTGATCGATCAAATCCTCATAAGAAGCATGACCGCATCTTTTACTTAATTTTTTATGGTTTTCATCTGTGATAAGCGGACAGTGTACATAAACCGGAATTTCCCATCCAAACGCCTCATAGAGACGATTGTATTTCGGCGCGGACGAAAGATATTCATTCCCACGTACGACATGTGTGATCCCCATAAGATGATCGTCTATTACATTTGCAAAGTTATATGTCGGAAATCCATCGGATTTAATCAGGATCATATCGTCCAACTCATTGTTCGGCACTGTAATATTCCCGTAAATCTCGTCATGGAATGTTGTCTCTCCCTCATTCGGAACATTCAGACGGATCACCCATGGTTTTCCTTCCGCAAGGTTTTTCTCCACTTCTTCTTTACTAAGGCCGAGACAATGCTTGTCATAAACAACAATATCTGTTCCGTCGTCAGAAACCGATGTTTTCAGACTTTCAAGACGCTCTTTATCACAGAAGCAGTAATAAGCGTCTCCCTGTTCTACAAGCTGTTTCGCATAATCCAGATAAAGTCCGGATGCCTGTCTTTCACTTTGAACGTACGGACCGAATCCTCCGTCTTTATCAGGTCCTTCATCATGAAGAAGTCCTGTTTTTTCCATTGTTCTGTATATGATATCAAGCGCGCCTTCAACAAAACGCTCCTGGTCTGTATCTTCTACTCTTAAAATAAAATCTCCGCCTTCATGCTTTGCAATTAAATATGCATAAAGCGCTGTTCTTAAATTCCCCACATGCATTCTTCCGGTCGGACTGGGCGCAAATCTTGTTCTTACTTTATTTTCCATGTTTTTTCTCCACTTCTATTTCTTCTATTTTCCTGCTCTGTGCAGTGTCCCGGCTCTGGCCGTTTCATTTTTCTGTCACAGAACCGTCTTCTGTATAAAACTTACAGGCAACATTATAAAACAACTGCAAAAAATGTTCAAGACGCTGTATACTTTCTTTTCACCGTCTCAGTTCAATATAAGACGGCAAACTCCTGATTTCTAAAACGGAACAATCAGAAGCATCCAAGACGGAAATTCCCGCCCGGTCAAACGCTCCGTCCGCAATTTCTGTCACATGTGAAGGAACTTTATAATTTCCCGTTCTTGCCGGAGGAAATGCCAAAAGACACGTTCCGTCTTTTGAAAATAAAACTCCGTCCTCTGTATAATATCCTGCGGAGGTCTCCATTTCAATCCATCCAAGTGAAGTCAAATCTGTAAACGCACGTTCTTCAATCTCTGATATATTAGCAGGAATATAGATTTCTGAAATAATATCTTTACAGGAAGCGAATGCTCCTGCCGCAATTCCCCTACATCCTTCTGAAGGAAGTATGAGATATCCGTCTTCCGAAATAACCGACAGATCAGAAATCCCGCAAATCATTCCTGACGCGTCTGTAACAAATCCGCCGCCTATTACTGTTTTATCTCCTACACCGCCTTCTTCTAAAGCCGGATCATCCGATATATTTTCATCGATTACCGGAATGTCTGACAATTCTCCGCTGATCGGCGGATCATTTGGCAGAATCGTCTCAATGATCGGAGCATCCGGTACGGTTTCTTCTCCAGGCAAAATGTTCGATATAGTTTCTTCAGCCATCAAAGCATCCGATATCGCATCTTCAACCGGTAAAACAACTGCCGCGCTGTTTCCCGTATTCAAATCTTCCGAGCGCTCCGATATAACCGCAGGCACAGTGAAAAGATCAGCTGAAACATCTGCCGAAATCTGAATCTCGGTTACCGAAATCATAAAAGAACCTGTTGTTCCTACTCCCGCCGCATATTCGGCGACAGCTCTTCCTGCCATATCTTTCAGCCGAACACTTCCGAAATTTATCGTCTCCATTCCCTGCCCCATCATACCGACAGTCAAAACGGCTGCCATAAGAAAAACGAAAAACAGTTTTCTTATTCTGTCATACACTGCCCTTAAATATCCTGTCTCATAAAACACACCACAAAATTCCATCTTTTAATATCCTCTCATTCGCTTTGCTTTGGAAAAATTTCCCATTACTTCACTATGATAAAATACCAAAGAAAAAGGAATGCTGCAATCCCCTGCAACACTCCTTAGCACATTTCTATATAATATTTTTTAATATGAACAGCATCAATTATACATTGATCTCCGCTTTCATACCAAGCTCTTTTTCATTTTCCTGCAAAAGCGGATAAATGACATTTTTCAGATAAGCGTCAACCTGCTCTCTTGCACGTCCTACGTATTTTGCCGGATCCATCGTCTTTTTCAGATCTTCTAAGCTCATATTAAAGGCCTGATCTTCCGCAATCAACTCAAGAAGGTTATTGTCAAGACCGTTTTCTTTTACGTTCTTTCCTGCTTCCATCGAAAGCTCTCTGATACGCTCGTGAAGTTCCTGACGATCTCCGCCTGCTTTCACCGCATCCATCATAATATTTTCCGTTGCCATAAACGGAAGTTCTGACATCAGACGTTTCTCAATTACCTTCGGATAAACGACAAGCCCGTCAACAACATTCAGACAAAGATCAAGAATGCCGTCGATCGCAAGAAATCCTTCCGGTACACTGAGACGTTTATTCGCCGAATCATCCAATGTTCTTTCAAACCACTGTGTAGCGGATGTAATTGCCGGATTCAGTGCATCAATCATCACATATCTTGACAGTGATGCAATACGCTCGCTTCTCATCGGATTTCTCTTATATGCCATCGCCGAAGACCCTATCTGTGTCTTTCAAACGGCTCTTCGATCTCTTTTAAGTGTTGGAGAAGACGAATGTCATTTGAAAACTTATGCGCACTTGCGGCGATTCCCGCCAGCACATTCAGCACTCTCGTATCCACTTTTCTTGAATATGTCTGACCGGAAACAGGGTAACAAGCTTTAAATCCCATCTTTTCCGCGATCATCGGATCGATCTTATCGATTGTTTCCTGATCTCCGTCAAAAAGCTCCAAAAAACTCGCCTGAGTTCCTGTTGTTCCCTTCGATCCGAGAAGTTTCAAGCTCCCGAGAACATAATCCAAATCTTCCAGATCCATCTCGAACTCCTGCATCCAAAGTGTCGCTCTCTTTCCGACTGTTGTCGCTGAGCCGGCTGGAAATGTGTAAACGCAAGTGTCGGCTGACTTTTCTGCTCTTCTGCAATTTTGCCAGCTCGGCAATTACATTGATCAGTTTTCTGCGTACAAGTTTCAACGCCTCGGACATCACGATAATATCTGTGTTATCTCCGACATAACAGGATGTCGCGCCAAGATGAATGATTCCTTTTGCTTTCGGGCACTGTACGCCATATGCATACACATGAGACATTACATCGTGACGTACGATCTTCTCCCGTTCTTTTGCCACATCGTAATTGATATCATCTGCATGACTTTTCAATTCTTCAATCTGCTCATCCGTAATATTGAGTCCTAATTCTTTTTCTGTCTCCGCCAGTGCGATCCAAAGTCTTCTCCATGTGCGGAACTTCTTATCCGGGGAGAAAATATACTGCATTTCTCTGCTCGCATAGCGTTCGGAAAGAGGACTTACATAACGATCATTGCTCATGTCTGGTTCTCTCCTTTTTGTATCATACAATCCTTTTCTTATTTGATGCCGATCCGTTTAAATACTTCCTGATAAGCATCTTCTACATTTCCCATATCTCTGCGGAAACGGTCTTTGTCAAGTTTTTCATGTGTTTCTTTATCCCAAAGACGGCATGTATCCGGTGAAATCTCATCTGCAAGAATAATATCTCCGTGATATCTTCCGAACTCGATCTTAAAGTCGATCAGATCGATTCCCGCTTCGTCAAAGAACTTTTTCAAAACATCGTTTACTTTAAATGTATACTCTGTAATCTTATCGATCTCTTCTCTTGTAGCCGCTCCGATGGCAATCGCAAAATAATCATTGATCAGCGGATCTCCGAGATCATCGTCTTTATAACTGAATTCCAAAGTCGGTGCGAGCAGTTTTCTTCCTTCTTCGATTCCCAGTCTCTTAGAAAAACTTCCTGCTGCCACATTACGCACGATTACTTCAAGCGGAACGATCTCCACTTTTTTCACGGCTGTCTCTCTATCGCTGAGTTCTTCTACATAATGTGTCGGAACTCCTTCTTTTTCCAAACCTGGAATACATAATTCGTCATACGGTTGTTGATCACGCCTTTTCCGACGATCGTTCCTTTTTTCTCCCCGTTAAAAGCTGTCGCATCATCTTTATAATCAACGATCACAACATCCGGATCCTCTGTGGCAAATACTTTTTTTGCTTTTCCTTCATAGAGCTGTTCTAATTTTTTCATAACATCCACACCTGTCCTTTTCATTAATTTTTCAAATCTGGAGTGATTAGTATACGGCATGTCTTATTTTTAATACATCCCGCAAATCCGATTATAATATAAGGCGGAGGGAAAATCAACATACCCTCCGCCTTGTATTTCTGTCATCTCATTATTTTATTCATTGCCATTTAATAAGTTTTTCTTATAAACAAAGTATTATTTATTACTTTTTTATAAAAAACATTATTTAGAAACTCATCCATTAGTAAAACGAGACAAAAACTGCTTCGTTCTCTCTTCTTTCGGATTTTCAAAAACTTCCTCCGGAGTCCCCTGTTCCAAAATACATCCTCCATCCATAAAAATCACCTGGCTGGACACATCTCTTGCAAACGCCATTTCATGTGTGACGATGATCATCGTCGTCTCCTGGTCTGCAAGACTTTGGATCACTTTCAACACTTCTCCCGTTAATTCAGGATCAAGCGCCGACGTCGGCTCATCAAAACATAAGATATCCGGCTTTAACGCAAGCTCTGGCGATTGCGACACGCTGACACTGTCCGCCGGAAAGCTGATGTGGATAATTTTCCATACGATCCGCAAGTCCCATCTGGGTCAGAAGCCTCCTTGCCTCTTTTTCAATCTCCTCATGGATCTCTTTTTTATGTTGTTTATAATCCGGTTGTTCTTTTGCGAGAAGCTCTTTTGCCAACATTACATTTTTCAGAGCCGTATACTGCGGGAACAGATTAAACGATTGAAATACCAACCCGAAATGAAGCCGTTTTTTCCGAATTTCTCCCTCCTGTGAAGTTATGGATCATGAATATCAAACAATGTTTCTCCGTTTACACTGATCGATCCACCGTCCGGTCTTTCCAGAAAATTCAAACACCTAAGCAGCGTCGTCTTTCCGCTTCCCGAAGAACCGATAATTGAAAGAACCTGTCCTTTCTCAAGAGAAAAGGTGATGTCTTTCAACACTTCCGTTCGATCAAAACTTTTACTCAAATGTTCTACTTCAAGAATTGCCACACGCTCCACCTCCTACTTGAAATAATCCAGTTTCTTCTCAAGACGTCCCAGAAGCACTGTCAAAATACCGTTAAAGATCAGATAATATACCGCTGTAAAAAAGAGCGGCCAGATGACTCCGGCAATTCCCTGCGATCCTTTCAGAAATGCCTGTCCTGCCCATATAATTTCCTGAAGCGCAATAATGCGGGCAAGAGACGTATCTTTCACAAGAGTAATGATCTCATTAGACATCGGAGGTACGATCCGTTTTACCATCTGAAGCAAAGTTACCTTGAAAAAAATCTGACTTCGCGTCATGCCAAGCACAAGCCCCGCCTCTTCCTGACCATGCGGTACTCCCTGAATACCGCCTCTGTATATTTCTGAAAAATAACATGCGTAATTAAAAATAAATGCAACTGCCGCCGCAAGAAAACGTCCGGCTTCTCCCCCGCCCCAGATATTGTTTCCCATAACAAGTCCCGGAAAGAAATAGATGATCAAAAGCTGGATCATAAGGGGCGTTCCTCTTATGATCCACACAATAATCTTCGTCAGATAACTAAGCGGTTTAAACCGCGACATCGATCCGAATGCAATGACAAGCCCAAGCGGAACCGCTCCGAGCAGTGTCACAAAAAACAACTTTAATGTCTGGAGAAATCCGATATTCAGTGATTTAAACACAATCGGAAACTGTTCTAATATCAAATCCATTTTTTGTCTACAACTCCGTCTTTTATCTTATTTCACAAGCATATCCTGAGGTTATATTTTTCCGCACATTTCACTATGCTTTCGTCTTCATAACACTCTGCGAAGAAATCGTTCAGAGCTTTTGCAAGATCAGAACCTTTTCTGAATCCAACGCCGTACTCTTCCTCGCTTAATCTTACCGTATAAGCAAGATCCGCATAATTTGTTCCTTCTCCGATCATCGCCGTCGCCATCAGAAGATCGATCACAGCCGCATCCGACGTACCTGCCGCAACTTCCATCAACGCATCCGCCTGTGCTGTCACCGGAGTGAAATCAAGTCCGCGATTTTCCACTTCATCTTCTCCCGCGCTTCCCGATTCTACCGCAAACGACAGATCTGACAGGCTTTTCTCATCCTGATATTTATCTGCTTTATCCGCCGGAAGTACAACAACCTGTGCATTATTTAAGTATGCGTCTGTACATTCCATAGAACTTGTAACTTCTTCGGTAAGCGTCATTCCGTTCCATACACAGTCGATCGTCTTCCCGTCAAGTTCTAAGATCTTATTATCCCAGTCAATCTCCACAAACTCTACATCTACGCCGAGGCTCTCTCCGACGCCTTCGCCATATCCGCATCAAAACCGATCCATTCGCCTTCTTCATCCTGGTAATCCATCGGCTCAAAATTTGTGATTCCCACGACAAGCGTTCCTTTTTCCTTTACATAATCGAGATCGCTTTCTGAAGCTGCTTTCTTTCCCGAATCTTTCTTTGCATCATCAGAACCACATCCTGCCAACACTGAAACAACAAGTCCCGCACACAACAAAACACTTAACACTCTTCTTTTCATAGATAACCTCCACAACCAAACTTATAGTTCTCGCTTTCTTTCTTTACTAATGAGTCACTGTACCATAGTAAAGTTACCTCTGTATTCTAACATGGAGAACCCTCCGTGTCAACACACAGAGGGTCTTTCTTCTCACCGATTGTAACAGACCAGATTGTAATCTGATCTGCCAATATATATTATGCATGACTTCTTCTATGACTTCGTTTCCACTTTTCCATGATTCCGGGTTCCGGTTCTACAGACACCTCTTGGTTGATCTTATCTACTTCCCTGCGCATCTGGGCGTTATTTCCATATATTCTTCGCTTTTTGTAATCAAAATATGGTATTCTTCAAGCGACATATATTTGTACGACGCATAAAGATACGGCTTGATCAACGTCTTATCCCCGCAGATCTGATATGCACAATCATACATTTTCGCCGACTCTTGATAGAGGAACAAACGACCGTATGCCGCTCCGAGACTTGCATAAATCTTTCCGTAAAACTTCTCATCTACAGTCTCATCTTTTTCCCCGTTTAAAATAGCCTGATATACAAGAATCGCCTCTTCCACTTCCCCGCTTTCAAGAAGATTGTCGCCTTTAAATTTCTGCCGTTCAATATCTTTTTGATTTTTCAAATGTTCCAAAACATTCTGAATACGAATCATCTCCGGCTCACGATACAAACGAGACGATTTCAAAATAGTTAAAACAAACTTTTCAACCGAACCGTGCAGACGAAGAACGTCTCTTAACTCTGATGCAAGTGCCTTCATCTCCAGTTCCTCGTCAAGCCAGTCGCAAAGCTGCCCGTTCATAATCGTATAATCGATCAAATATAAATTATTACACAGATAGTAGCACAATTCTTCTATTGTAAAAATACGGCAATGGATGCGCGTAATCTCATACGGATGTGCCGCATGTCTGTCATGACAAAGAATTAAATTTCCCATCATTGCCTCCTAAATGTATCGTCTTCTCCGCATGGAAGTCTGTCGCCGGGAAGAAATCTCCAAATCCGGCATCCCTTACGGAAATTCTGCATGTTTTTTCATCAAGAAACAGTGTCTCAAGCTGTAAACGCATGGAATACTCCGCCCTTTTCGGAAATCCGTCAAGAGACAGTGTTTCCGTTCTTACATTTCCCTGAACAAGAGACTCAATCCGAAGCTCGATGTCTTCTACGTCTTCCATGAGCACTTCCCACTGATTATTCGACTCATACCAGTGGTTCCCCCATGAAACGATCGGATACCACATCTCCTGGCCTCCAACCCGCATATTGACCGTAATCTGATCCGTCAGTTTATCTTCTGACAGATATACCGGATTTTCAATATGCATATACAACTTTCTATACGCTGTATAACAAGCGCCCTTACTGTAGAGATTATTACCGATAAATGCTCGCCGCCCGTTGCACAGCACTCGCAAAGATTTCGGATACCAGTCGTTTTCAAAACCTTCTCCTGTCAAAAATACAGAGGAAACAATCCGTTTGTCAAATACGCTCTCTATAAATTTGCTGAACATTGCATCCGCTTCTTTTGCCTTATCTTCATTCAAGACAGGATATACCATCGCAAGTTCCTTCATGTGAGCGCTTGCCACTTCATCTACTGTAACAAACGTCGTTTTTCCGCCTCCCAGCCCCGGCCGAAGCCTCCTAAGCATATACGCTTTGATCTCATTTCTGTCACAGCAAAACAGCGCTGCGTCATACTGCCACAATTCCTTCGGCTGATAAAACAGGTAATTGCAAAAACTCTCCTTGTAATCCTGGATAAAAATATTACGTTTATCAATATTCATCCGTACGGCGATTCCTCTGAGCATCTGCGCCATTTCTTCCGAAAGAGACGGAACTGTAAAAACAATACCGTCGATCTCCGGAAATGACTGAAGCGACATCTGAATAAATTGAGATAAAAGCCACACTGCGTCGTATGTTTCTTCTCCAAACTCGATCTTATCCCCAGCAAGACTTTTGCTTAGAAGTCTCGTTGCGGTAAATCCGTCTTTGATCGTAACAAGTCTTTTCGCTTCTTTTCCATACGCCCACGTGTCTCGCAGTTTTCCTATGATAAGCGGAATCTGATAATTGTCCGTATCCACTTCCAGCGTATCCGGCTCCAAGTCTTTTTCGTTATAAAAACTGATCTGACATGTTTTTTCATTTATCTCATATCCGATGATACTTCCCTGTCCCATGAAAAAACAACCTCCTATTGTTTAATCTTACGCCTGTTCTTTTGTAAAAATCTGCGCTGCAGCCGCATCTTCTCTTGCATATGCCTGAATTTTTTTCTTGCGCTCACTTTCGTTTTTCTCGATCAGGATATCATTCAGTCTTCCATAGCGCCCCGGTTCTCCCTGAACAGTTTCCCGCACACAAAGTTCCTTATCACTTCTGTAAGAGTTTCCGTCGATCGTCTCTTTAAAATAATATTTTAACTTTTCATTTGCAAAAAGAACAAACTTTTTCACATAAATATTTTCATACATCGGAGTAAGCACTTCCGTCGAATAATCGGACGATTCTTCTCCTCCTTTTTGCAGGCTGTAATAAAGCATTACCCTGCTTCCCTTCTGACCTTTATACTCGATCAGTGTTTTATCCCAAAGCTGCAGTTCGATCAGCCAGTCTTTTTCATATGAAAGAAAGAACGGAAAATAAATCTGCTTTCCACACAATTCCTGAAGGAATTTCTTTAACGTCTTTCTTGTCTGCGGACTGTACTCTCTCGTCGAATAGTATTTTAATACCGCTACTTTGCATATATCGATCGTATCCTCGCCCTTTTCATATTCACGGCAGATGATATCGATCACACTCCTGCTGATTTTTCTTTCTTCCACCACATATTCTCTCGACATATACACAAGATACGCCTGCTGAAGCCTGAAATATGCACCTTCCGCATAATACTGCTCAAACACCTGCGCTTCCTGAAATAATTCTTCCGAAAAGAGCATCTGTGTCAGGATCCTCTCTGCCAGCTTATGCGTATGTACTTCATAATCCCGCGCCTCTCTCCAAGCATCTTCATATCAGATGTCGCGCCGCAGTAATAGCTTGCCAAATACGTCAGGATCACCTTGTCATATTGACCTTTTTTAAACAATTCAAAGCAGACATATGTAAGAAAATCATCATTCTCATAATTATTCTCTCTGATCGTTTTGCTGCAAGTCCCAAAAGTTCATCTTCTTCGTAATTTTCAACTCCGTTTTCTCTGACGATCTCTGTCGTCAGTTCCTGAACTTCTTCTTCCTCCCGCGTTCTTCTCAGGCCGTTAATATATTTCCTGCACATATCCATATAGCGAAGCTCATAAAAAAGTCTCTGACTCTCATATGGGATAGAATCTGTATAATGCCTTCCGTCTTTTGACTCCCACACAAGCCGATCGGTTTTCGCATACAAGAATACACGCGCTCCGTTTTCCGTATACGGTGATTTCTGAGTAATCGTGCCGTCATCTGCAATAACATGAATAAATTTCATATTCGGCACTTTCGTCGTAATCCGGTATGCATGACATACATCATAAAGCGCTTTTACCCTTTCAGGATTCATAGATGCCTCTACTACAAACCGTTTATAAATGATACGAAGCTGTTCGTCAACATTTCTCCGGTCAAGCTGATTCCATGCAAACGCTTCCATCTCGTCTCTGTAATGAGCGTAATCTCGCTGCTTTCATCTTCATATGTGATCAAGTTTGAATATAAAAATGCGCATTATGGTAATCCAATGAATTTCCGTGCATAAAATACAAATATACCGATCTCGGAAGCGCTTTGTGAAAATCCGCCGGAACAACCGAAGCCATATAATATTCATAAAGCTGAGCAATCTTAAGCTCTGCTTCCACCGCTTTTTCATACCACTGAAAATAACAGCTTTCCACACAGTTTCCTTTGATCAGAAGAGTACAGATCGCCGTCAGTATCATCGATTCCTTATACATCTTATAAGAACCGACAAGAACCGCATATAACTGTTTGTCAAAAACTTTCATCTGACTTGCAAGATTTGCAGTGTAAAGCGCCAGTTCTCTTGTCATCAGTTTATGTTTGACTGCAAACAGAAGAACCCGAACTTCAAACATTCCGAGCTTTTTCAGAGAAGAACTCTTTTCCCTGTAACATTTAAACGCCTGTAAATAGAACCAGACGCTATGCGACTTTTCATCATAAAACTGTTTTTCCAAAGCCCGAAGACGTTCACTGTATATTTTATACTCCGAATCCACTTCCACAAGCATACACAAAATCTTCCAACTATCCGGATGCTTCATAAATGACTTGGAAAGCTCTTCCGCAACCTTTCGCTGCCCGATCGTGTCATTTGACAAAAGCGTTGTCAAATACAAATAATATGAACTAAGTTCCACATCCTTACCGATGGCAAAGCATTATAATTATATGATTCGAGAAGCCATTTCGCCTCTTCCAAACGTTTTCCGATCAGACAGATATGTGCATGCGCAAGAAGATAGAATTCATTTCTGTCATCAACTTCCCTCAGATGGCTGATCCGACGGATTGCTTCCTCGACCCATTCGTTCAGTTCCAGTTTTCCACTTTCATATTTTAAATAGTTTTTAACAATTCCCGCAAACTCTCTGTCGTTTGCACGATAATCCTCATCTCTGCTTATATCTTTTTCTACGACAACCTCATAGGTAAGAGTCTCGTACGGAGATTCTAATATGATCCTGCCGAAATTACTTCCCGGATGAAGTGCTTCCACATTCAGAAAATATTCCAGCCGGTATGAATTTCCGATAAACTCTTCCGTCGTTACACGGGTATGTTCAACAGAGAGGAATTCCCCTTCTGTATGTACGTCGATTTCTAAATATCCCCACGTATTTTTTCTGATAGTAAACGTCTCTTTCCGCGCCTCTGAAAGCGACATAAACGCCCGGCTTTCCTCCTCAAGTGTCAGGAATATCTTCTCTTTTTGCTTACATCCTACGAGAAATTCTTCCAAAGCCTGCTGATCCAGTTCCCATTTCCGCATATTTTCATAAAGCGCCTGGATCCGCTTATCTTCGTATTTCAGTATTTCGTAAAATCTCTGGAGCGAAACAGCTTTACTGCCTCAGCCGCATCCCGAAAAGACAGCTTCTTAAAATCGTCAAGACTTTGTATCTTCCCATAGCTCGTCATAACATACGGTTTCTCGATAATCGCGGTAAATGCGACATCATACTCGCCGCCGTTGCAAACGATCGTAAACTTCCCATGTTCGACATGCCCCGGCATCAACCCGCTGCGTCATATGTATAATATATATTGACAGGATTCCCGTCGAAACCTTGTTCGTCACACTGCACACGATAAGAAGAGGGATAGACAAGACCTCTGATCGTTCCTTCCCCCTGATTTTTCAATGAAAAACTTCCTCTGTATTTTTCCCCTTCTCCGACTCTCATTACAATATGTGTTTCCGGAAATATAATTCCGGCTGCGGAATATGAAAGTCGCCTTTGGCAAATCGTTTGATCTTATTCTTCAAATCTGTCACCTACTCATCATTTTGCAGCAGTCCGGGCATGAACGTATCGCGGACTGCTGTCTTGCCCTCGGACAAAAGTACGCTACTATGAATTATAACATTGTTCTGTCTCTTCTTGCAATGGGGTATTAAAAGAATTTCAGAGATATTGTATACAAGTATACGATATCTCTGTTTGGCTAAAATGCTCTGTTTTCAAACGATTTTACTTCAAGGGAGCATCTTTGATCATCTGCGCATATTCCAAAGGCTTGTATCCAAGTTTTTTATACAGAGCTACGGCTCTTGTATTATCTTCTTCCACTTCAAGCCTCATCCTTGTCACCGCCGAGCCTTTCACCTTATCAAGATATGCAAAAAATTCCCTTCCGATCCCTTTGGAACGAAACGCTTCCCGCACATACACTTCTTCAATCCACCAAACCATTCCTCCCGCTTCCTGAGAATAAGTTTTCGCGATCAGCCCGTATCCCGCCGCTTCGTTTTCACATTCAAAAAGAAATATCTCGGCATAGACATCAGAGCGAAGCGCCTCATCTGCAGTCCGTTCAAAATAGGTGTCCGGAACCGGATGTAATACGGCATCCGATGATAAACTCTCTCACCATCTCCATATAAGTCTTTGTCTTCTGATACTCTATT
>ENA-OQCS01000307-OQCS01000307.1-human-gut-metagenome-genome-assembly--contig:-NODE-307-length-27054-cov-3.494931_pt1 | contig 27054 bp, 34 predicted proteins | sample MGYA00242757_ERZ504575 | MGnify/ENA primary metagenome ERZ504575 (study PRJEB26092, sample SAMD00036297) | human gut metagenome | host: Homo sapiens | study: EMG produced TPA metagenomics assembly of... | reverse complement strand
CCGTAGAAATATCTTTGGATGCAACTCCGAACGTCTGTCCAAATACAACCAGCGCACCAACCGCAAGTACATCCGTAAGTCCTGCCGGAAGTGCCTTTAAGAACACATTATCTTGATAGACGCTTCTCCGGTTTTTGATGTGGAAAAGGAAAACCTGCCCAGAGAATCTGTCAGGCATCCATCAATTGTGCCTATGATGAAAACATTGGCACCAGCAAGCGGTTCCTGACCGCTTTTTACCATGCCTGATATGATGGTCTGTGCAGCCAGGTTGCAGACTGAAGTCAGCAGCAATGCGATATGTATTATTCGATGTTTCATGCCGCAAAGATACTGCATGAAACTGGAGTTACCAAATTCTTAGGATATACAACTAAAACTTATGATAGAAAGCTAGTTAAAATGCCGAATAACTAAGTTGAAGGACAAATAACTATGTAAGATAAGTCTTTAACTTGGGCACAAATCTTCGGGAAACGGGTATGATGTTTGTGCAATTTCCGAGAGTCAGTTGATAACCATTTGAGTTGCCTCGTGCCGAAGTGATATTATTCACATTGACAGCAAAAGAACGGTGACATTGGAAAATGTTCTCAAACTCTTTCAACTCTTCAAGAGCATGGGTTAGTGTTGTATGGATATCAACAGCAACAACATTACCTTCTTTTAGAAAACAGACGGATACATTGTTTTTCTGTGCTTCCATATAAAGTAGATCGTTGATGGCAATCGACAGATCGTTTCCTCTTACGTTAGTATCATGGATGGTAATAGATACTTCTTCCTGTTCCTTTGTTGTATTGCGCAACAACTCTTCCATTCTCTCTCGTAATGTTCTGTTGTATTGCATTCCGATAGATAATGTCGTAAGAAATATGCCTATGATAATAGTCCAATTTAGAAACAAGAGAAACAGACTGAATGTAATCGTATAATGAAACAAGTATGAGAATAGGAGGAAATTACCGAAGGCAATGATGAAAATCAGTCCGAGTATAGCTACTCCTTCATGCCAGATACGCCAGGGCTTGATAGTTTGATGCAAATATTTCAATATCGTTGCAGCGTATGTTATGTGGCATCCAAAAGTTACCAGTCCGAATAATGTAGCAACAAAGCATTTGTTACCTTGATATAAGCAGAGTCCAAATGGCTGCAGAAAATATAAAATTACCCAAATGATGAAGCCAAAGATGCTACTATCTTTTAGCAAGTGTTTACTCTGTTTAAAAGGATATGTTCGAGTTAGAAACGACATGTTGAATCTGATTTATTTAATTAACGCAGCACTATCATTTATCTTCTTTATCAGGGTGTACCTAAGCTACTCTGTTGGTGCACCGGGATGCTTGCCATATCCAGACATTTTGTTTATTATCGTGCTGTAAAAATAAAACAAAGTTCTGAATGACACTGCAAAAGTACAAATAAAATTTGAGAAACGCACTTTTGGAGACGTTTATTTTGGTAATGAAGCATTTTCTTATGATGTCTCAGGACTTTTTTTCTTGATGACATCTGTAACTTTCTGCGCCTTCCCAGGTCCGAAGGTGTAATAGATAGCCTCTTCCTCATCACATACCTCGCCTTGCGAATTGGCAAGGGTGAGATGGATGATAACAATAACGCAACTTATATGATGCAAGGAAGCAATTTTATATTATGGGCAACAAGAAAGTCGTATGGTAGGAACGTGTGTTTCGGATAAAATATAATAAAAGCCGCAATTTGTAAACGCAAACTGTGGCTTTTTCGTTTTTTTATGCTATCTTTGCACACTGATAGTGTTTTTAAGGATAGATCATGATGGAACAGCAAGTTAAACAAGTACCTTATGGGGTGGCAGATTTTGCTACGGTAATAGAGCAGAATCTATATTATGTGGATAAGACGATGTTTATCCCAGAGCTGGAGAAGCAGCCTCGCAATCTCTTCTTCATCCGCCCTCGTCGTTTTGGTAAGAGCATATTCTTGAGTATGCTCTATTCTTACTATGACTGTACGCAGAGCCATAAGTTCCAGAGTCTTTTTGGAAATCTGTGGATAGGCCAGCATCCTACTCCTTTGCAGGGAAAGTATCAGGTGCTGTTCCTCGATTTCTCCCAGATTACGGGTAATATCGACAAGCTTGAGACGAAGTTTAATTCTTATCTCAGCATCAACTCGATGCTTTTGTCCGTCAATACTCAGAATATTATCAGGCAGAGATGGAAGAAATCCTGGCGCAGGAAGATTTCGAGGAAAAGATGGAACTGATATTCAAGCTGCCAAGGCGCACCAGTATCATCTGTATCTCATCATCGATGAGTATGACAACTTCACGAATGTCATACTCAACGAACGTGGTGAGAATGTGTATCATGCGATTACCCATGCCGACGGCTTTTATCGTGATGTCTTCAAGAAGTTCAAGGGTAATTTTGAGCGTATCTTCATGATGGGTGTGAGCCCTGTAACCCTGGATGATGTGACGAGTGGATTCAATATAGGTTGGAACATTTCTATCAAGCCGGAGTTTGATGAGATGCTGGGCTTCTCTACCACTGATGTGGTGGAGATGTTTACCTATTATAAAGAACATGGTAGTATTCCTGCCGATAGTGATATTGATGCCATCGTCAATGATATGAAGCGATGGTATGATAACTATTGCTTTGCTAAACAGGCATTGAAGAAGAAAACTCGTATGTTTAATTGTGATATGGTTCTTTATTACCTTCGCAATTATATGGATGCCGGATGTCCGCCTGAAGAGATGATTGACCCGAATACCCGTACCGATTACGGCAAGATGAAGAAACTCTTGCAGTTTGACAAGCTGGATGGAGAGCGTAAGGGCATTATCCGCAAGATAGCAGAAGAGGAGCAGATTGTTACCCAGCTTTATGAGTCGTTTTCTGCGTATCAGATTCCAAAGGCAGAGATATTCCCAAGTCTTCTGTTCTATTATGGCATGTTGACCATCAAGGGAACTCGTGGCTCCAAGCTCATTCTGGGCATTCCAAACAATAATGTCCGCAAGCAGTATTATGGTTATCTGGAAGAGGAGTATCAGGCAAAGGCTTATGTGGATGTCAACCAGCTCACCGATTACTATTATGATATGGCATATGATGGTAAGTGGGAAGAAGGATTGCGCTTCATGGCAGATGCCTATGCCAAGGTTTCATCGGTGCGTGATGGCATTGAGGCTGAGCGAAACCTGCAGGGATTCTTTATGGCTTATCTGAATCTGAATGATTATTATATCACGGCTCCAGAGTTGGAGTTGAATCATGCTATTGTGATTTCTTCCTTTTGCCAGACCTTACCCATTATGCCAGTCAGCATAGCTACATCCTGGAGTTGAAGGTTCTTTCTAAGAAAGATTTCTCTGCGATAGTTGAAGGTGCGTTCACGGAAGATGGCAAGCCTATGACTAAGGCAGAGAAACAGTGGCGTGAGGCTCTAGATCAGATTCATCAATATGCCGAGCTCCAAGGGTTGAGGCTTTGCGCCAAGGAACAAAACTCCATCTCATCATCATGCAGTTTGAGGGGTGGGAACTTAAACGGATGGAAGAAGTATAAATTCAATGAAAAGAATCAATATTATCTTAATAGTACTATCTTTTAGTATGCTCCTTCTTCTTGGTGCTTGCACCCAGAAGAATGTGGTGATAGGTGTGTCGCAATGTTGTAGCGGAGTTTGGCGCGAGAAGGTGAATAATGAGATGCGACTGGCGCAGTATCAATATAAGAATGTGGATTTGCTGTTTACTACTGCAGAGAATGACGGGCAGCGCCAGGCTCGTCAGATAGACAGTATGATAGCCAGGAAGGTAGATCTGATCGTTGTTGCCCCTGATAACGTGAATGATGTAACACCTGCCATCGAGCGAGCTTATCGTGCTCATATCCCGGTTATTCTCTTCGACAGAAAGGTAAAGACATCCCATTATACAGCTTCCATCGGTGGCGATAATGTAGAAGCGGGTAGGGAAGTAGCCCGCTTTCTTGTCAGGAAACTGGATGGAAAAGGTACCGTTGTTGAGATTACGGGCTTGAAAGATGCTTCTCCTGTCATCGAGCGCCATCGTGGTTTCTACGAGGTGATGAAGAATTATCCGGGAATCAAGGTGGTTACCCTGGAAAGTAACTGGAAGTTGGAGCGAGCCCAGGAGTTGATGAAACAATATCTGGATAAGGGCGGACATGCGGATGGCGTGTTTGGACATAGCGACCTAGGTGCCATAGGAGCCTTTCTGGAAGCAGAGAGACGAGGCATTGATAAGCAGATGCTGATAGTAGCATTGATGGATTGCCTGGAGAATGGGAAGGAGTGGATAGAGTGAAGAGAGGACAGTTTGCTGCTTCTTATGTCTATCCTACCCAGGGCGAGAAGATTATGGAATTGGCGATGAATATCCTTCAGGGTAAACCCTATAAGAAGGATAATGTGATGAGATCATTCCTTGCTACCTCTGAAAACTGTGATGCCATCGCTCTACAATATCAGGATTTGGAAGTCAAGATGAAGAATCTGGATCAGATTTCTGACAGTCTTGATTCTTATTCTGAGGTATCCCGTATTCAGAAATGGATACTTGTGGTCGCCATCGTTTTCGTCTTAGTTCTGCTCATTATCATCTTCTATATATATAAGGTATATAGAAAGAAGCTGCAGAAGCAGAAAGCCGTGGCTCGTGGATTCATAGAGAACAAGGAGGGCTGGGCTGCTGAACTGAATCACTTGGATGAGAGTGATCGTTACTTCATGGATCGTTTCAAGAAGAAGATTCTTGCGAATATGGGCAATGCTGATATGAAGATGGATGATTTGGGAGCCGAGATGCAGTTGAGTAAAGTACAGCTCTATCGCAAGGTGAAGGCTATGACAGGAAAAACGCCTGTCGAGCTCCTGAAAGAGATGCGTCTGCAGAGAGCCTATACGCTCCTGATGCAGACTGATAAGACTGTAGCTGAAGTCTCGGCAGAAGTAGGCTTTGCGTTACCGGGCTATTTCTCTTCATGCTTCAGGAAGCAGTTTGGCGTTCTTCCTACCGATTTCAGAAATAAACAGTTACCTAAAAGAAAATAGTTTTCTAACTCCTTTAAAATAAGTACTTTTAAAATCTTAGCAAAAGATAAGAAAATCGTTTCATGTAACATAATTATTGTTGCAGGAACGATTTTTTCTATTTATATAACAGTCTTTTCCCTAATTTTGCGGCAGAAATCAAGCAATAACAATTTTTGAAACTTAAAATGTTATAATAGTATGAACAATCTTTCAAGATTACTAATGAGCTCTGCGCTCTGTGCTGTTTGCACCGTTGCTAGTGCACAGCAGGTAAATGTAAATGGCATCGTAAAGGATGCTGCCGGTGAGACAGTCATTGGTGCATCTGTTATGGTGAAAGGCACAAAGACTGGTACTGTTACCGACTTTGATGGTAACTTTCATGTAGAATGTGCTCCTGGTTCCACACTTGTTATATCTTATATTGGATATAAGACGCAAGAAGTAAAGGCTTCAGACAATATGGAGGTAACACTTCAGGAAGATGCCAACGACTTGCAGGAAGTAGTTGTAACAGGTTATACCACTCAGAAGAAGGCTGACTTGACCGGTTCCGTGGCTGTGGTTTCAACCAAGAACCTGAAGACAAGTTCAGAGACAGACCCGATGCGTGCTTTGCAGGGTCGTGTTCCTGGTATGACTGTTACTACCGATGGTTCTCCTATTGGTTCAGGAACCGTGCGTATTCGTGGTATCGGTTCTTTCAACTCTTCTCAGGACCCTCTTTATATCATAGATGGTGTGCCTACCAATATGGCATTGAATACCCTCAATACAAATGATATCGAGAGTATGCAGGTTTTGAAGGATGCCGCTTCGGCGTCTATCTATGGTTCCCGTGCATCGAATGGTGTCATCATCATCACCACCAAGAAAGGTAAGAAGGGTAGCAAGGTGGCTGTTGACTTCTCTGCCAACCTGACTGCACAGTTCTATTCCAACCAGTCGAAGATGAAGCTGATGAACTCCAGCCAGTATGCTACTGCGATGGCTCAGGCAGCCCTGAACGATGGACTCGATCCTGTGGCTTATGCTGCCAACTACGGCATCGACTTGAATGCTGCCTCTGGAACTCCAATCACCGTTTGGAATCCTGCTACCAACCAGTATCAGAACTATACTATCAATGGTCGATATGATGGCTACATCAATGCCAAGAAGACCATGCGATTCTCCGATACCGACTGGCTCGATGAAATCTCTCGCACAGGTTTCTCGCAGAACTACGACCTCTCTGTATCTCATGCCAATGACAAGCATAGCGCTATGTTCTCCTTGGGATACAAGAACAATGAGGGTGTCTTGAAATATACCAATTTCGAGAATATCTCAGCTCGTTTGAACACCTCTTGGAATTTAAACAAGATCGTAACCGTAGGTGAGAATTTGACTTTGACTTATACCTCTCAGGTAGATTGCCATCCGATGGAGAATGCCTTGAAGATGCCTTCTATCGTTCCGGTTTACGAAGAAGATGGCAAGACCTTCGCAGGTCCTGTGGGTAGTATGGCCGACCGTCAGAACCCTTGTCGTGAGCAGTATCAGAACCGCAACAATCACCTCGACTACTGGCGCATCTTCGGTAATGCTTTCGTAGATTGAAGCCTGTCAAGGGATTGACCCTGCGCTCTAACTTCGGTTGGATTTCAAGACATCGTTTATCAATGCGATGACGAATACTTATCATTCCGATATCGTCAACAACGACATCGCGAAGACAACCTTGTCAAACAACAATGAGACTAACTGGACATGGTCTAACACAGCCCAGTACGTTGCCCAGATTGGTAAGCACAACATCGATGTACTCGGTGGTATGGAATTTTCCAAGCAGTCGGTTATCGATTTCTCTGCCTATTCAGAAGGCTATGCGCTGGAAGATAAAGATTATATGTGGCCAAATGCTGCCACGGGAACGATGCGTAACTCGGGTGCAAAGTTTGGTTATCGCCTGGCTTCTTTCTTTGGAAAGGTGAACTACAACTGGGATGATCTCCTCCTGGCTTCCTTCACCATCCGTCATGATGGTTCATCACGTTCGGTAAGGCACATCGCTGGGGTACTTTCCCTGCTGCATCACTCGGTTTCAGATTCTCGAATCTCCTGAAGAAGGATTGGTTGGATGATGCCAAGCTGCGTCTTTCCTGGGGTCAGACGGGTAACCAGGCTATCGACAACAATGCACAGTTTGGTCTTTATGTAGTAGATTACGGATTAGACCGTGTAACCTCTACTGCATACGATCTCTTCCTGCAAGGTTCAGGTACCTTCCCTTCTGGCTATCGTGCCACACAGTTGGCTAACTCTAACTTGAAATGGGAGGCTGCTACCCAGTATAACGTAGGTTGGATTACACCCTGTTTGGCAACATCCTCTATGGTACAGTGGATGCCTATATTAAGAATGTAAAGGATATGTTGATTAATCCTGCTTATCTGGGTGCAACAGGTGAAGGTGGAAATTCATGGCAGAATGGTCCTTCGCTCCGCAACTGGGGTATGGAGTTCACTGTGGGTTATCGCAAGACCTTGGCTAATGGACTTGGCATCGATGTGAACGGCAATCTGGATTTCTTCCGCAACAAGGTTACTTATTTGCCAGCAACAACAACAGGTGCTTACGCTCACACATCTAAGGAAAACCTGGTGCAGAGTGGCAAGTCATATGGTTCTATCGTAGGTTATGTAGCCGATGGAATTTTCCAGAATCAGGAAGAAGTAGATAAGTCTGGACAGCCAAACGCACGTGTCGGTGGATTGAAATACAAGGACTTAGATGGTAAAAATGGAATTACTTCAGATGACCAGACTTGGATTTTCGACCCAGTGCCTGCCTTCTCTTATGGTTTGAATATTGCTCTCAACTACAAGGGCTTTGATTTCAGTATGTTCTGGCAGGGTGTCTATGACCAGGATGTGTATAACAACCAAAAGTTCCAGACCGACTTCTGGGCTATTACTGATGGTGGTTCTAACAAGGGAACCCGTTTGCTCGATGCCTGGAATACCAACAATACCGGTTCTTCTATCCCACGTCTGAGCACCATGAACACAGCCGATGAGGGTCGTGCTTCCTCTTACTACGTTGAGAATGGATCTTACTTGAAGTTGCGCACCTTGCAGGTGGGTTACACCATCCAAGCAGCATCCTCTCTAAGTTGAAGATGACCAGTGCCCGTGTCTATCTCTCAGGTCAGAATCTTTTGACCATCAAGAGCAACAGCCTGACCTGTTCAGACCCAGAGAATCCAAACTGGAACTATCCACTTTCAACATCCGTATCATTCGGACTTCAGGTAGGTTTCTAAAATGTTTCATATTTTTAAAGAGAATTTTAAGATGAAAAAGTTATATACAATGGTGCTTGCAGCAGCACTGGTAGGAACATTCACCAGTTGTGATGATTTCCTGGATTACACCCCAACAGCTGTGGTTGATGAAGACAAGGCTTTCTGCGAGCCAGACAAGATGGTAAACAGTGCCTATGCGATGTTGGGCGACTGTTGGTATTCTTACCCATTCAACCTTTGGCCATACGGTGACCTTTCTTCAGACGATTGCTTGAAAGGCGGTGGTGGTACCGGTGACACCGGTTATCACGATGTGGAAATCTGGAGTACCTTAACCTCTACTAAGGGCGAACTCGACGAGTTATGGTATCGACTCTATTGTGCCGTTTCCCGTTGCAACCGTGCCTTGGTTTCTTTACAGCAGAATGGTGAGAGCACACTGGGTGCTGAGGTAACCAAGCAGCGTGAGGCTGAGGTTCGCTTTCTCCGTGCTCATTTCTATTTCAAGTTACTTACCATGTATCGCCAGATTCCTTGGATAGACGAGAAGGTTTATGAGGATAAAGCAACAGAAAGCACATCAAACACTCAGTTACTTACGAGGAATTGTGGCAAAAGGTGATTGCTGACTTCCAGACAGCATACGATGTACTTCCTGCTAAGCAGAAGGATGGCGGTCGTGTCAACAAGATAGCAGCCGCAGGTTATCTGGCTAAGTGTTATCTTACCATTGCCTGGGGTGATGGCTATGAGGCAACCGATGGTGTTGACCATATTAATAAGGAGTATATGCAGAAGGTTGTCGACTATACTGATGTGGTGAAGAATTCAGACTATGGTTACATGGCAGACTTTGGCGATATCTTCCTGCCTGACAATAAGAACAGCAAGGAGTCAGTTTTTGCTGTCCAGACTTCCGACTATAGCGAGGACCATACCAACTTCGGACGTGCCAACTGGTCTAATATGCTGAATGGCTGTTGGGGTATTTGGTCTTGCGGATGGGATTTCCACAAGCCTTCACAGGACCTGGTGAATGCCTTCAAGACCAAGAACGGACTTCCTGAGTTTGATGACTACAACAAGACTTGTGATTATCCTGTAAACGGTGAGCCTAATAGTCAGAAATGGGATCCACGTTTGTTCCACACCGTTGGAATGCCTACCTTCCCATATAAATATGAGTCAGAATACACGATGACTACAGCCAACTCTCGTACACCAAACGTTTACGGTTACTATACCTCTCTGAAGGAAGTACCACAGCGTTCAAAGGGTGAAACTTACAATGGCTCTTGGCAGGCGTTTGCGATGAACGACTATGTGCTCCGTTATAGCGACATTATGCTGATGCGCGCTGAGGCTTTGATAGAGTTGGGCCGTCTGGCTGAGGCTCGTACCATCATCAACGATATCCGTCAGAGAGCCAAGAATTCTGTGGATAAGCATATTGAATATGCCAAGGATCAATGTGATATAGCCCTCTATCCGGAGTCTTATTTCCAGGATAAGGAGACGGCAAGAAAGTGCCTGCGCTGGGAACGTCGTCTGGAAATGGCTATGGAGAACGGCCGCTTCTTCGACCTGCGCCGCTGGGGCATTGCTTCTGAGACATTGAACAAGTATTTTGCATCAGAGCAGAACGATAAGTATGGAGAGCAGACATACGCTCAATACCTGAAGGATGCCAAGTTTACTCCAGGCAAGAACGAGTTCTATCCGGTTCCATATAACCAGCTGTATTACATTCCTGGTCTGTATAAGCAGAATAAGGGATACGAGTAATTACCTATCGGTATTTTTAGATAATAATTTCAGACACTTAGACAATGAAAAAGATATTTATTTCGGCGCTTGTTGCTCTTTGCGGTTTCACCGCCAGTTATGCCCAGCAGGCTTCCTTCTTGAGCAATAACCACTGTCTCTACCGCATCAGCCAGGAGAGTCAGAACCAGAAGTGTCTCTTGCTTCCTGTGCAGGAGAGTGCGGAGATGGCCAACATCAAGGTGATTGCCGACAACAAGCAGGTGAAAGCCTTCAATGTGAAGTTGGCTAAAGACCACGTAGATTATTACGTGCCTCTCTATATGAATGAGTTTGCCGGTTTGAAGGGCCTGGCTCTCGATATCCATGTAAACGGCGATTATAGCAAGGAGGGCTTGAACGCCCTCACTTGCTGGAAGGAGATGAAGTTCTCTGATACTTTCGATATGAAGAATCGTGAACAGTATCGCCCAGTTTTCCATCACACTCCTGCTTACGGATGGATGAACGACCCTAATGGTATGTTCTATAAGGATGGCGTATGGAATCTCTATTTCCAGTATAATCCTTACGGATCACAGTGGGAGAATATGACCTGGGGACATTCTACTTCCACCGACTTGGTACATTGGAAGTTCCAGGGTGCCCCTATCCAGCCAGATGCAATTGGTACCATTTTCAGCGGTTCTGCCGTTGTGGATAAGAATAATACCGCTGGTTTGGGTAAGGGTGCTGTTGTGGCTCTCTACACTTCGGCTGGTGAGAACCAGACACAGAGCATGGCTTACAGTACAGATAACGGCAAGACCTTTACCAAATATGAAGGAAATCCTATTCTTACCAGCAATGTGCCAGACTTCCGTGACCCACACATGTTCTGGAACGAGGACATCAAGAAGTGGAATATGATTCTGGCTGCCGGTCAGCACATGGAAATCTATACTTCTGATAATTTGAAGGACTGGAAACTTGAAAGCTCTTTCGGTGAGAAGTATGGCAACCACGGCGGTGTTTGGGAATGCCCAGACCTGATGAAGTTGAAGGTTCGTGGCACCGATAAGGAGAAGTGGATGCTCATCTGCAACATCAATCCTGGTGGTCCATTCGGCGGTTCTGCTACCCAGTATTTCGTAGGTGATTTCGATGGACACAAGTTTACTTGCGACAGCAAGCCTGAGGTAACCAAGTGGATGGATTACGGAAAGGATCATTATGCTACAGTTACTTTTGATAACGCCCCGGAAGGTCGCCGTGTGGCTATCGCCTGGATGAGCAACTGGCAGTATGCCAACCAGGTTCCTACCCAGCAGTACCGTTCAGGCAACTCTATTCCTCGCGACTTAGGTCTCTTCGAGTATAAGGGTGAAACTTATTGCAGCGTGGTTCCATCTCCAGAGATGACAGCAGCAAGAAGCAAGAAGGCAGGCAAGAAACTCACAGAATCTTGCGAGATGGTAGTGAACCTGAAGGGAAATGCTACTATCACTTTGAGCAACGACAAGGGCGAGAAGGTAGTGATGAACTACGATGCAAGCAGAAACCTTCTCAATGGATAGAACCAAGAGCGGTAAGATGGATTTCAGCAAGGACTTCGCTGCAGTCACCAAGGCTCCAACCTATGGCAATATCAGCCAGCTGCGCATCTTCATAGACAAGAGCAGCATCGAGGCACTGGATGCCGACGGCAAGATGTCCATGACCAATCTCGTGTTCCCAAGCAAGCCTTACAACAAGGTTACTGTAAAGGGAAAGGGTAAGTATCAGATTTACGACATCAAGTAACCTCATCTGTTAAGAACTGAATCTATAAGATAATTGTTTCTAAGAGTGTTACTGATGTAACAATGCAACATAAATGGTAGCCGATGAACGATATTTTATGATATATTGTATCGTTTGTCGCTACCTTTGCACCTGTAAAAAGAAGCAATAACGCTAACAATTATGAATAAATCATCAAAATTAACAATCATCCCGGTGATGCTCTGTTTCTTCGCCATGGGATTTGTAGATTTGGTAGGCATCGCTCCAACTACGTGAAGGAAGATCTCAACCTCAATGATTCGACAGCAATCTGTTCCCATCGCTGGTATTCTTCTGGTTTCTCATCTTCTCGGTTCCTACGGGAATCCTGATGAATAAGATAGGTAGGAAGAAGACAGTAGTCCTGTCTTTGCTCGTTACCGTCATCTCACTCCTTTTGCCCATTTTCGGCGAAAACTTTGAGTTGATGCTCGTGTCGTTCTCATTGCTCGGCATCGGAAATGCCTTGATGCAGACCTCCCTGAACCCTCTGGTTTCAGTGGTTACATCAGGTCAGAACCTGGCATCCACATTGACCTTCGGTCAGTTTGTCAAGGCGATAGCTTCCTTCCTGGCTCCATACATCGCTATGTGGGGCGCATGGCAAGCATTCCAACATTCGGTTTGGGCTGGAGAGTTCTCTTCCCAATCTATATGGTTATCGGAATCGCAGCACCTTCTTTCTGGCAGGTACGCTATCGAGGAAGAGAAGAACGAGGGTAAGGCTTCCGGTTTCGGTGAGTGCTTCAAGTTGCTCGGTAAACCTATCGTGCTGCTTTCCTTCATCGGTATCATGTGCCATGTGGGTATTGATGTGGGTACCAATACCACAGCTCCTAAGATTCTGATGGAGCGTTTGGGATGGAATCTTAATGATGCAGCTTTCGCCACATCGCTCTATTTCATCTTCCGTACCATCGGATGTTTCACCGGTACAGCCTTCCTCCGTATGATGAAGACCCGCACTTTCTTCATCATCAGCGTTGTGATGATGGCTTTGAGTATGATAGGCATGTGGTAGGAACAAGCCATTATGTGCTCTACATCGCTATCGCCCTCGTTGGATACGGCAACTCTAACGTCTTCTCCATGATTTTCTCTCAGGCGCTGCTTGCTTTGCCTGATAAGAAGAATGAGGTGAGCGGATTGATGATCATGGGACTCTTTGGTGGTACCATCTTCATTGTTCATGGGATTCGCCAGCGATACCTCGGTCAGGTAGTGCCGTGGCAGTCATGGCTGTGGGAGTTGTTTATCTCTTCACTTATATCAGAAAGTTATAATAAAAGAACTTCGCAATCGTTTATACTATATATAAATAAGGTGTAATTATGGAAACAAAGAATTTGAATACAAAATATTGTGTAGGTTTAGGTGAGATTCTTTTTGACGTTCTCCCTACTGGTTCTCAACTCGGTGGTGCTCCCGCCAACTTCGCTTACCACGCTGGTCAGCATGGTCTGCATTCTGTAGCCGTCAGTGCTGTGGGCAAGGATGTTCTGGGCGATACAGCTCTCCGCCTGCTCGATGAGAAGAAGCTCAAGTATGTGATGCCTGAGGTAGAATTCCCTACAGGTACTGTTCAGGTGCAGCTCGACAAGGAGGGTGTTCCTACATACGATATCAAGAAGAATGTGGCTTGGGACAATATCCCATTCACTGATGATATCAAGGAGATTGCTTCCAATGCAGGAGCTGTATGCTGGGGCTCTCTGGCTCAGCGCAGTGAGGTGAGCCGCGAGACCATCTATACATTCCTCGATCATACTCCAGAGGATTGCCTGAAGATTTTCGACATCAATCTCCGTCAGAACTTCTATACTCCTGAGGTGATTACCGAGAGCTTGAAGCGCTGCAATGTGTTGAAGATCAACGATGAGGAGTTGATTACCATCGGCCGCCTCTTCGGTTATCCTGGCTTGGACATCGAGAACAAGTGCTGGTTGATTCTCGGCAAGTACAATCTCGATATGCTCGTATTGACCTGCGGTGTAAACGGCAGCTATGTCTTCGCTCCAGGTGTGAAGTCATTCCAGGAGACTCCAAAGGTTGAGGTGGCTGATACCGTAGGTGCTGGCGATAGCTTCACCGGTACTTTCTGTGCCAGCATTCTGAAGGGTAAGAGCATCCAGGAGGCACACGAACTTGCCGTTAAGGTAAGTGCATACGTTTGTACCCAGAATGGTGCAATGCCTCAGATTCCTGAGGAATATACATTGTAAGACTCCCCATTTGGTCAGTAAGTATTAGTTTTGAATTGTTGGTTTTTAGTGAATAGTTGATATATAGGTTTAATGTTGATTGATTAGCTGCTATCTGCTTGTGAAGAGTAGATAGCAGCTCTATTTTTTTTAGGAAAACATGGGATTATGAAAAAGCAGTTTATCAGTGAAGAATAATTTAAAGGTAAAAAGGTAAAAAAGTAAAAGGACCTTTAAAAGAAAAACAGATAAAGAAAAAAGCTCAAGGCCAATGGCCTGAGCTTTTTATATTATTGATGTCTGTATCATTACTTCTGGCATTCCTTGCATGGAGTCCAAGGCTTCAACTGCTTGAAGAAGTCGTTGCCCTTGTCATCTACGAGGATGAATGCAGGGAAGTCCTCTACGGTAATCTTCCAGATAGCCTCCATACCGAGCTCTGGGTACTCTACGCACTCAATGCTCTTGATAGAACTCTTAGAGAGAACGGCAGCTACACCACCGATAGTACCGAGGTAGAAACCACCATGCTTCTTGCAAGCCTCTGTAACAACATCGCCACGGTTACCCTTGGCAATCATTACTAGGCTAGCGCCATGATCCTGGAACTCATCTACGTATGGTCCATACGGTTGGCTGTGGTAGGTCCCATAGAGCCACATGGATAACCCTCTGGAGTCTTGGCTGGACCAGCATAGAGGATAGGGTGGTTCTTGAAGTACTCAGGCATCTCCTCGCCTGCATCCAGACGAGCCTTGAGCTTAGCGTGAGCGATGTCACGAGCCACGATGATGGTACTTCAAGTTAACACGGGTGCTTACAGGATACTTGGTCAACTCAGCACGAACTGCGTCGATACCCTTGTCGAGGTCAATCTCGATACCCTTGGTACCCTCACCAGGGTTACGGAGCTCCTCAGGAATCAACTCTGTTGGGTTCTCATCCATCTTCTCCAACCAGATACCGTCCTTGTTGATCTTAGCCTTGATGTTACGGTCGGCAGAGCAGCTTACACCCATACCGATAGGGCAGCTTGCACCGTGGCGAGGCAGACGGATGACACGGATATCGTGAGCCAGATACTTACCGCCGAACTGTGCACCCAAGCCAATCTTGTGAGCCTCTGCGAGAAGCTTGTTCTCCAGATCGATGTCACGGAAGGCACGGCCAGTCTCATCACCTGTTGTAGGCAACTCATCATAGTACTTGATAGAAGCCAACTTCACGGTGAGGAGGTTCTTCTCAGCAGAAGTACCGCCGATAACGAATGCGATGTGGTAAGGAGGACATGCAGCTGTACCCAGGCTCTTCATCTTCTCTACGAGGAATGGGAGCAGTGTACCCTCATTCTGGATAGTAGCCTTGGTCATAGGTAGAAGTAAGTCTTGTTGGCAGAGCCACCACCCTTAGCTACCATTACGAAGCGGTACTCGTCGCCTCTGTAGCCTCGATATCGATCTGGGCAGGCAGGTTGCAACGGGTGTTCACCTCATCATACATGTTGAGAGGAGCGTTCTGAGAATAGCGGAGGTTGTCCTGTGTAAAGGTGTTGTAAACACCCAGGCTCAAAGCCTCTTCGTCCTCGAAGTCGGTCCATACACGCTGACCCTTCTCGCCGTGGATGATAGCAGTACCTGTATCCTGGCAGAATGAGGATGCCCTTCACGGCTGTCTCTGCATTGCGGAGGAACTGGAGAGCTACATACTTGTCGTTCTCTGAAGCCTCTGGGTCGCTGAGAATCTTAGCCACCTGGAGGTTGTGCTCACGACGGAGCTTGAACTCTACGTCGTGGAAACCCTGCTGTGCCAGCAAAGTCAAAGCTTCCTTGGAAACCTTGAGGATAGTCTTACCCTCGAACTCTGCTGTGCTTACGCCTTCCTTAGAGATAAGGCGATACTCTGTCTTGTCCTCTCCAATCTGGAACATTGGAGCGTACTTGAAATCAGGAATGTTTGCCATAACTACGTTTTTGTATATTTATAAGTTATTTATAATGTTTATGTATATTTCTTGATGTATATTCTATCTTTGATGGATATTCTTTCATTGAAGAAGGGGCTGACGAGTCTTAGTTCTCGTATTCCACCTCCTTGTCGAGGTTGTTCACGAAGTTTCTGAATACCTCTTCCTCCACATCTCCCATCGCATACTCCTTCTCTGCATCCTTCTTGATTTCAGCAATCCAGGAGCGGCGTGCACGGATATAGTCTTCGTGAATGTGGTTGGCATCTTCCAGCGTAATCTCAGAGATTCCGTAGTAATCGCAGATCACGCTGTAGGTCCATGCCCACTGATATTCACGATAGTTGTTGTTGATTTCCTCGAAGCGTTCCAGCAGCTGCTGAATGGTCTCGATGTTGCCTTCTCTCATATCCTTCACGATGCGCTCTTCCTCGCTTACCGGCAGGAGGAGTCCTGAGAGGTCATCCCAGTCGCCCACGCCTGTCTGGGTAGATGGAGGGGTGATGGCAGGATCCCGTTTCAGCACTCGCTCAGCACGGCACCCATATAGATTCTCAGGGCGATGTCGTAGTACTTGATGCCCTTGTGGAGTGATGTGGCTGGGATGATGTACTCGTGATAGAGATACTGCGATACGTTGTCGCCCGTTACCTCGCGGAGATTCTCCAGAATCTTCTTGCCCTTCAGGATTTCGCCCACGGAGAAAGGAGAGAGCCAGTCGAAGTTCACAATGCTCTTGCGGTTTTCAGGAGCACGGAGATCTCGTTTCGGCCACTTCTTGATGTCGCGGTACAGACCCACGGTGGTGATGTTTCTGCCTGGGATGAGGAACATCTTGTCGCCATCGGCTATCAGATAGGCGAATGGCAGGTTGCGGGTGTTAGGGTGGTGCATCAGCTTGCCGAAGCATACTGAGAACGAACCCAGGGTGGCTGGCATCAGCAGGTAGGCACCGCTGGCTGTCTTCGAACCACGCTCCAGGATGCCCCAGTGCATAGGGCCCATCTTGTAGGCATGGTTGCTGAAGTTGGTGGCTGAACCTGCATTATAGAATGAGAACATACCGCCGATAAGCAGACTGCTCTTGTGATGCGATGCTGTGAATGGACCACAGAAGGCGGCGCACGCCTCACCGTTGCTCATATAGCTGTTGGCAAAGAATACGGAGGCTGAGGCTGTGAAACCGTTGCTCAGCTGGCAGGCTTCGCCCACGAAGCAGTCCTGTATCTTCACGCTGTTGATGACGCTGGAACCCTCGGCGATGATGGAGTTCTCGATGATGACTCCCGTGCCGATATATACGTTGCCGTGAACCGAACCGAGCAGCGTACAGTCGCTGAGTCGTGAGGCACCGTTTACCTCGCAGAGGTCGTTGATTACGCAGTTGGTAATCTCCTTGGTGTTCACAATCTTCACGTTGCTGCCAATCTGTCCTCTTTCCGGCGCCTTGTTTTCGATGTCGGTCTTGATGAGCTGTCGGATGTTCTCCTTCAGTTCCTTGTCGGAGAAATGCTTCACCATGAAGGCAGCCAGCTGGCTGTTGAGGTCGGAGAAGAGAATCACGTTTCCTTCGCCCACCTCGTTGAGCACGCTCACCAGGTTCCCCTCGCCGAAGGTAGCGCCCTCGGTGGTTTCCATCGTTGAGATGTTGGAGATGTAGCAGTCATCACCAATGGTGTAGTTATTGATGAAGTTGCCCACGTTCTCGATGAGACAGTCGTCTCCGATGGTTACGTTTCTCAGGGTGGCATTGTTGATGCCGGAATGCTTTACGAAGCCTTGGCTCACCTCCACATTCTTGTTGAAGGCACCGATGTTAACCTCGCCATAGAGCATCACGCGATGCATGTAGTTGGGTTTGAAGTCTTCTGAAACATTGATTGATGTCCAGTCTTCAGCCCAACAGTCGTTGCTCTTGAGTACCTCGATTTCCTCGGAGGTCAGAGGTCTGTAGTCATTCATTGTTGATATCTTTTTAGGGAATTATTCGTAATCCTGGTACAGGAAGTCGTTGTATGGATACTTCTGTACGTGCAGTTCTCTTACCTTTTTATATAGCACCTCTCGGAACTCGTCGATGTTCTCCTTGTTCTTTGCAGAGATGAAGAGACAGTCGTCGTTGAGCTTTGCCATCCAGGTTTTCTTGAGATCTTCCAGCGGTATATTCTCCTTCTCTATCGGAGTGAGGTCGTCTTCCTCCTTCTCCACCCAGGAGTAGTTGTCTATCTTGTTGAAGATGATCATCGAAGGCTTGTCGGAGCATCCTATCTCCTCCAGGGTCTTTTCCACTACCTGGATCTGCTCCTCGAAGTCTGGGTGGGAGATATCTACACGTGCAGCAGGAGGTCTGCCTCGCGGGTCTCATCCAGGGTGCTCTTGAAGGAATCCACCAGGTCGGTAGGTAATTTTCGGATGAATCCTACGGTGTCGGCAAGGAGGAATGGCAGGTTATCTACCACCACCTTTCTCACGGTGGTATCGAGGGTAGCAAAGAGCTTGTTCTCTGCAAACACCTCGCTCTTGCTGAGCAGGTTCATGATGGTGGATTTTCCCACGTTGGTATAGCCCACGAGAGCCACGCGGATCATTCTTCCGCGGTTCTTGCGCTGGGTAGTCTTCTGCTTGTCTATTTCTGCGAGTCGCTCCTTGAGCAGGCTCATTCTGCCGAGGATGATACGGCGGTCCATCTCGAGCTGGGTCTCACCCGGTCCACGCAGACCTACCGATCCCTTTCCGCCACCGGAACCTGAACCACCGCCCTGTCGCTCCAGGTGAGTCCAGAGGCGCTGCAGTCTTGGCAGCATGTATCGGTATTGTGCCAGCTCTACCTGTGTTTTGGCAGCTGCAGTCTGGGCACGCATGGCGAAGATGTCGAGGATGAGCGAAGTACGGTCGAGAATCTTCACCTGCAATTCCTGCTCGATATTTCGGATTTGCTTGGCAGAGAGTTCATCATCGAAGATCACCATACCTACTTCTCTTTCTTCCTCTTCCTCTTCCTTGATGTATTGCTTGATTTCCTCCAGCTTACCCTTTCCCACGTAGGTGGTCTGGTTAGGCGACACCACCTTCTGCGTGAATCGCTTCACGGTGACGGCGCCTGCGGTATCTGCAAGAAATTCCAACTCGTCGAGATATTCCTTGGTCTTGGCTTCGTCCTGTGTCTTGGTAATAAGACCCACCAGCACAGCGGTTTCCGCCTTGACTTCTGATATTACAAATTCTTTCATTCTTTACGTACGTATTATTATAGGTGCAAAGATAATAAAAATCTCTTATTATATATATAAGGTGAAAATTATGTTTTTTTTATGAAAGGGACCGCAAGGCTACGGGGCGGAAATCGGTATTTGCGAACGCAGAAATCGACATGTCTGAATGCTGAAACATTCAAAAACTCAAAAGCCTCGACGTGATGTCGGGGCTTTTTGGCATTAAATCCCTTTAAATTAGCGAAAAGTGTCAAATTTTTAATGATTCTTCTCCTCTTTCTTCAAGATTTTGCTTATCTTTGCAGGCATTAAAATAAATCAAACCTAAGAAGAAAAATAATATGAAGCAAAAAATGAGTATCGCTGGTATTTTGTTGCTTGCTGCTTTGGGTATGCAGGCTAACAACTATACAGTGAAGTCGCCAGACGGTAATTGGTGGTGAATGTTGCTTGTGAGGGAGGCAAGGCTTCCTACACGGTAGATTACAATGGCAAGCAGATGCTGGGAACTTCGGCGCTCGGTCTGGTTGCCAATTATGGTGATTTCTCAAAGGATCTCACTATGGGCATCCTGAAGGGTGGGGAAGTGAAGCCGCTTGCCTACAAGATGACCCGCATCAAGAAGAGTGATATCCAGAAGGATGTGGTGGATGCTACCATCGGTTTCCTCAACAGCAAGAAGGATTCCATGACTCTCCATCTTCATGTAAGCAACAACGACATCGCCTACAAGTATGAGATGAGCCGTCCTAAGAAGGATAATCCTAAGTCGGTGATTATATATAATGAGGTGAGCGGATTCAATTTCCCGGAGAAGACCACTACCTTCCTCTGTCCTCAGATTACTCCGATGACCGGTTGGGAGCGCACCAAGCCATCTTATGAGGAGGAATATACTCCGGATGCTCCGATGAACGTGAAGTCGCAGTTCGGTGTGGGCTATACCTTCCCATGTCTCTTCAAGGTGGGCAGCGACGGATGGGTATTGGTCAGCGAAACCGGTGTGTCAAGCGCTTATCCAGCTGCCGTCTTTCTGATTACGAGCCGGGCAAGGGCTATACCATCGCCTTCCCTCAGAAGGGGGAGAACAATGGCATCGGTTCCGAATATGCCGGTATCCCATTGCCGGGAGAAACTCCCTGGCGTACCATCACTGTGGGTTCTTCGCTGGCTCCTGTCGTAGAGACCACCATCTTACGATGTAGTGAAGCCATTGTATGAGGCAAGTCAGACTTACAAGCCATCCCGCTATACCTGGAGCTGGCTCATTTGGCAGGACAATTCCGTTAACTATGACGACCAGGTGAAGATGGTGGATGTGGCTGCTGCTCAGGGTTATGAAGCCATCTTGGTAGATGCTGGTGGGACAAGCAGATAGGCAGAAAGCGCATCGAAGAGTTGAGTAAGTATGCCAAGAGCAAGAAGGTAAGCCTGATGCTCTGGTACAATTCCAACGGTTTCGAGAATGATGCTCCTCAGACTCCTCGTCAGATTATGAACAATTCCATCGCCCGCAAGAAGGAGATGGCGTGGATGAAGAAGATTGGCGTGGTAGGTATCAAGGTGGATTTCTTCGGTGGCGACAAGCAGGAGACGATGAAGCTCTATGAGGATATCCTCAGCGATGCCAACGATTATGGCTTGGAGGTGATCTTCCATGGTTGCACCATGCCTCGTGGCTGGGAGCGCATGTATCCTAACTATGTTTCGAGTGAGGCAGCCCTGGCTTCTGAGAACGTATATTTCACGGATTATCATGCCAAGAAAGAGGCCTTCGAGATGACGATGCATCCGTTCTCAAGAAATGCCGTAGCCAGCTTCGACTGGGGTGGTGTGATGATGAACAAGTATTTCTCTAAGGATAACAAGAGCCGTCATCAGCGTTATACCAGCGATGTATTTGAAATGGCTACAGCCATCACCAATCAGAGCAGCGTAAACTGCATCTGTCTCTATCCTAACAATTTGCAGGATGTACACAGTGGGAGTTAGATTGGCTCAAGAATGTACCAACTGCATGGGAGGATACCAGGTTTATTGCCGGTTATCCTACCAAGTATGCGGTGGTGGCTCGCAAGTCGAGTGTAGAGAATGGTTCTGGCGCAGCGCTTACAGCCGGCAGATGGTTCGTGGGCGGTCTGAATGCTACAGACAAGCTCTTGCTCTGACCCTGGATTTGCCGATGTTTGCCGGTAAGACCGTTACTTATATCACCGACCAGCCAAAGAAGAAGGGCGAGAAGTTCTTCACTTCTATCAAGAAGGCATTGAAGGTTGGCAAGGATGGAAAGGCAAAGGTTGTGATTCAGCCTAATGGCGGTATCATTATTGAATAATCTTCATGTTTAAGCTTCGCTTGCCTACGTGAAAATTTTACGGGCATCGCTTGCTACGTGAAAAAGTTTTTTTCTCGAAAAAAGTATCAAAGTCTCATTTTTGCTTGAAAAATAGGCTTTAAATACTTGATATATAAGATAATAATAAAAATGAGACTTCTTGGTTTTTGAGCTGAGAAGTCTCATTAATGTATCATGGAAGTCTCATAGGCTTTTTTAATCCTATTTCACCTGTAGATGTTTTATGGTTGTGTCAATATAATCCGGATAAGTCATGGTGATGTGTCTGCTTTTTTAGTTCATCAGTTGGTCTTTCTATGCCCTCCGGTTGGTCTGCTTGTGCCCGTTACACGGCATCCGCAGCCCACCACGTGGGCATTGGTAGCCCGTGTGCTGGGCAACTATTGCCCATAGTGTGGGCAACGAGTGCCCAAATATAGGATTTGTTTTTGGGCAATATTCTTTTGAGTCTTTGCGATGTTTAAACTATCTTTTTGCGATGTTTAAACTGACTTTTCTTGATGTTTTAATAGTCTTTTCTCGTGCATCGTGCTGTCTTTAATGATACTTCTACAGTCTATAATGATACTTCCATGATACTTCTTTCTGCTTTTTTAGAGAAGTCTCATTGATTGTAAATATCAATATATCAGTAATATAATATGGATTTCCAGCGAAAAATGAGACTATGATACTTTTTGTGGAAAAACTTTTATGTGCGCGTAATCGGATAGATGCTATTTCTTTGTTTTTTGCGTATCTTTGCGAAAGTGCAGAGTGAGTCGGAAAAATGCCGTATCTTTGCAGCGTCAATATTATGATGGCTACCATTTCAGTGAGTATTCGGAGGATGTGTTTAATCCGTTCAGTCTTATAAGAGCATTGGCTGGTCAGAAGATTGGTGCCTACTGGTTTGGTTCCGGTACGCCAAGCTATCTCATCAAGGGTTTGCAGAAATATCATGTTAACGTGACTGATATTGAACAGAAATAAGCCATTTACCAAGAGTTATAAGCTGGGGTATCCTAACCAGGAGGTGAAGATTGGCATGCTGAAGAGTCTTGCACCCAATTATCTTTCGCCAGTATCGGTAGATAACAACGGACTGGTGAATGAGTTTGTGGAGTTGGTATATGATGGGGATATTGAACAGGCGATGGTTCGTTTGAAGGCATATCTCTCTAGTATATCGAATCGTCTGAGTAATAAGAATGAACGTGATTTTCAGACAGTTTTCTATCTGATCTTTAATCTGATGGGTGCTCTCGTCAAGGTGGAGGAGGATAGTGCCATAGGCAGGCTGACGCCGTGCTCCATCTTCCTACAGCCATCTATGTGTTCGAATTGAAATATGATGGCTCTTCCGAGGAGGCCTTGAAACAGATAGATGACAAGGGGTATCTCATTCCATATTCTGCCGATGGCAAGAGATTATATAAGGTGGGTGTGAATTACGATAGCACTCAGCGTACTATCAGCGACTGGATAATTGAGGAGGGGTGAATTTCTTAGGTTTATTTGTATTTTAAACATATCTTCAATTTGTGCAGCCATTGGCTGCACAAATTCAGCATCAAGATACTTATTTACTATCGTAGTGAAAGTTTCCGTAGAATATTCATCATAGAACATCACCATATTATCTATGTTTCTTCTACTTATACTTTTTTGTCTTTTATGGATGGTTTCTCAACTTTTTTGAGAAAACTCTTGTTGGTTTCAAAAGAAAATCGTAACTTTGCTGCTACAATAGAAACATTAATGACATAAGGATTATGAAGCAGGTAGAAGAAAGATATATCAGTTTGCTGACCGATTTCGGTTTTAAGCGAATTTTCGGGTCAGCTCCTAACAAGGATTTGTTGATCTGTTTCCTTAACAGCTTGTTCAATGGAAGACAAGTTGTTAAGGATGTGAAGTTTCTGAATCCTGAGAATGTGGGTGATATCTACACCGACAGAAAAGCTATTTTCGACGTATATTGCGAAGGAGAAAACGGCGAGAAGTTTATCGTGGAAATGCAGAATGCATATCAGACATACTTCAAGGACCGTGCCTGTTCTATTCCACCTTCCCAATTCGTGAGCAGGCTCCTAAGGGTAATGAATGGGACTTTAAACTCAACCATATCTACACAATTGCCCTGCTCAATTTCAATATGAACGAAGATGCCTTCAATAAGGAGGAAATCCGCCATCATGTACAGCTCTGCGATACTGCTACGCATAAGATTTTCTACGATAAGCTGGAATTTATCTACGTGGAAATCGCTAAGTTCAACAAGTCGCTGGACGAGTTGGAAACGCTCTACGACAAGTGGCTCTATGCCCTAAAGAAACTCTATAAGCTTACTCAGCGTCCTAAAGCCTTTGTGCGACAAGGTCTTCGATCGTCTCTTTGAAGAAGCCGAAATTGCAAAATTTACTCCGCAGGAACAACGAGAGTACGAAGCCAGCAAAATGGCATATCGCGACATCAAGAATTCGATTGATACCGCTAAGCGTGAGGGAAAAGAAGAAGGACTGGCTGAAGGTATGGAGAAAGGACTGGCTGAAGGTATGGAGAAAGGACTGGCTGAAGGCATGGAGAAAGGACTAGCTGAAGGCATGGAGAAAGGATTAGCAGAAGGTATGGAGAAAGGCATGGAGAAAGGCATGAGTCAGCGTAGCCTCGAGATTGCTAGGACGATGCTGGCAAAAGGTATGGATGCTGCGACGGTGATGGAAATTACGGGATTGTCGGAGAGGCAGTTGAAGCAACTGAAAGGATAAGTGTTATAAACCTGAAACCAATCCGTGGCTTTCAATTTTTGAAAAGCCACGGATTGGTTTTTTGTGTTATCAAATTCCATTTGCTATTAAGCGGTATTTATATTAATATTAATGCGCTTTTTTTTATTAATACAACCAATTTTAGTTAAAATGTTCTAAAATACGGTTTATAGTTGGTTTTCTTTACAATAGTTTTGGGATTTTTTCTATAACTTTGCAACTGGATTGTTTAAGCCAGACCATAATTGTCTTTGTTAGACGAGTTCTTACATGACAAAGGGTCGGCAGCCTACGCCGTGCTGAGTGTAGTGTAGTCACCATGACTTATCTACACGAAAGCGGGTTTTGGGTGGGAATGACAGTCCAGACATAGAAGGCGTTTATCTACGCTGTGTTTAAGACAGTCTGTAATCTAGCAAATTCACAGTTAATTGTTGTCTTGGACGTAGTCAACGGTAGATGTCCCGGGTGTGATTATTTCAATCCATAGAGATTTTGTAGGGGTGGATTGTATCCTGTTGGGTACAGCGTCCACGTTTTTATAAAGTTTCTTTATGGATATGATTTTCATATCGGCGTGGGCTCTGACGTTGTCTGTTCAACAACAATAGGCAATTGCTAGAGCCTCAGACTGTGGAATGGGCAACAGGACGATTCCACGCTTTTTTTGTGTCGCAAATTAATGATTTTTCTGTCTAGAAAAAAAGTTTGCACCGATATGAAAGTCGATGTATGGTCATCTGAAGATGGTCACCCTGTAAGAGATGGTGAATTTTCTCATTGCGCTGGACTTGCCTCCAACGCCCTCCCCGAGTCTCAAAGCTCTGTTCCAGCAGAGGTTTCACGGAAAGGGGTGTCCACCCAATGCACCCTTTGGCAACAAGGTTAAAAGCACAAAAGGAAAGAAATACTCCTCATTGGTATGCCTTGCGTACCACTTATGGAAGAGAGAAAAAAGCATACGACTTTTTAACAGCCAATGCATCACGGCTTTCTATCCAACCATTAATGTAGTAAAAATTGTAAATGGTAAGCGCAAAAATGTTACCGAATCCCGTTTGCCGAATATTTTCTTCGCCTATGGTACCGAAGAGCAAATTAAATCTTTTGTTTACGACAACGTAAATCTCCCATTCCTCCGTTTTTATTATCGTCATACTTATGTTGGACTCAGTGTTTCCAGAACTCCATTGATCGTTCCCGACAATCAGATGAATAGTCTAAAAATCATTTGTGAAGCTGAGGCTGATGATACCATTGTGTCTTTAGAGGAAGTTCCTAAGTTTGAGAAAGGACAATTGGTGAAAATTATTGATGGGGCATTTAAGGGTGTGATTGGAAGAGTTGCTAGGTGGAAGGGGCAACAGAGAGTTGGAGTTGTTGTTGATGAATTGATGATGGTAATGACGGCTTATGTGCCAAGTGCATTTCTAAAGCCTGTTTAATGATTACTGATACTAATATCTATATAAAAACAATATAAAAAAAGCTTATGAAAGATCGTCTGACACTATTATTGGTTTCCGTACTCTGCTCCGGTGTGTCTTATGCACAGGCTCCAGAACAGAAGGACTCCATCGACGTCGGATATATTTCAAGCAAGGCAGCTCTGTCATTGATATGAAATTCAAAGATAATCAAAATCGTCTTGGATTATTTGCCGACAGAATTGCTGAATTGGAAAGGGATTCTCTATCCCGAATATTGTCCATATACGTCTCGGGAACCGCATCGCCAGAAGGAAACTCTCGGCAAAACAAGTTGTTATCCCGTAAGAGAGCCGCATCAGCCGCAGGCTATGTTTACAAATTCCTGCCAGACCATATAGAAACATCTGGTAAGGGAATTGGCTGGGAAGGACTCGCCAAGGTTGTGGAAGGAACGGATTATCAGTACAAGAAAGAAGTGCTGGATATATTGCGAAACGTTCCTGAATGGATTGTCAGAAAGGGTGTCGTTGTTGATGGAAAGAAGAAAAGATTGGCTGACCTGAAGGGAGGCAAGGTGTGGAAATATCTGCTCCAGAATCATTTTCCGGAGGTGAGAAACGCTTCTGTCAAGGTTGTCTTCAGCGTCAAGCCGAATACCATTCCTGCACTCCCACCATCTGATATCATAGATTCTGTAAAGGTTGAGGAAATTTTGCCAGACAGTGCTACAGACTTGACCAGAAAGGATAGTGGCAGCATAACCACTACTGCTACTGGCGACCAGGTGGGCAGATTACGTTTCGCTATCAGGACAAATGCCCTCTATGATCTGGCTCTCATACCAAATATTGGAGCCGAGTTTTATCTCAATAATGGATGGACTATCGGTGGTAACTGGATGTACGCATGGTGGAAGACCGACCGTCGTCACCGCTACTGGAGAACATACGGCGGCGATATTGAGGTGCGCAAGTATCTGAAGTGCACTACAAGCGATATTCCATATAACCGACATTATGTAGGCCTCTACGCTCAGATACTAACCTACGACTTCGAGCTGGGTGGCAAGGGTTATATGGGCGGTAAGCCAGGCGGAACACTGTGGAATCGTATGAATCCTAAAATCCGCAACTATCATCCAATACACGATTAAGGTAGATTTATGAGTCGTTAGTAGCAGCTTTCAGTAAAAAGCAACAGCACAACATCAATATGTAGCACCATC
>ENA-OQCS01000306-OQCS01000306.1-human-gut-metagenome-genome-assembly--contig:-NODE-306-length-27059-cov-3.158770_pt1 | contig 27059 bp, 37 predicted proteins | sample MGYA00242757_ERZ504575 | MGnify/ENA primary metagenome ERZ504575 (study PRJEB26092, sample SAMD00036297) | human gut metagenome | host: Homo sapiens | study: EMG produced TPA metagenomics assembly of... | reverse complement strand
AGGAGCGCCCCGACGTCCAGCGCATCACCATTGCCCGCAACTGCCAGAAGTTCGGCGGCAAGGTCGAGTACCAGCTGTAATCACCCTTTGATCGGCGTCGATCGCAGGAACAAATTCACTTCGAGAGGAGGGTCGTCTGCCATGCGTGGATGGCCCTCTTTTCCTTACCAGCGAAACGCTATCGAGCTGTAAGCGAGCCAGAACGCTGAAACGCTCGAAACCCGGACAACCGGGAACGCATCTAAGCAAGGAGGATTTTAGTATGCAACCTTTGAAGGGTCTGAAGGTCGTCGACCTCACCACGTTCTTGGCAACCCCGACCACCGGCCGTATCCTCGGCGAGTGGGGTGCGACGTCATCAAGGTCGAAGCGTTCAAGGGCGATCCGTGCCGCACGAACCAGGCTGTCGTTTTCGGCATGCCTCCAGCGATGAGGAGAACCTGGCATTCGACGAATACCATGTCGGTACTGAGGACAGAACTGATCTTTCCAATATTGCCGGAAGTGAAATAACCCATCGGAAGTTTCCGCAGATGGCCACCCAATTCGATACGCTTGTCAGCGAACATCAAATATCCCGCTGCACTTTGCAGGCTGTCACTAAGATAATGAACGAGCATCTGAACCATCACAACAGCAGCAAGACCAAGTCCCACATAAAGCAGGTCTGCCCAGTAATTGTCTTATTTGCAAATCCACTCAAAACCACAAAGGCCAGAAAAATCGGCATTTTTGACAGAATTGATTCCAGAAACGCACAAACAAATGCGCCTGAATACGGCTCTTATAACGGCCGGAAAGTTTCAATATTCTTGAAAACAAAGCAAACATTTATTTTCCCTCCTTTACGGTGTGTACTTTCCACTCGGCGCTGTCCTGTGCCGCTTTCCACAACTTTTGATATTCAGGGCAGGACTGGATCAGCTCTTGATGTCTGCCCGTTGCAACCAGCTTTCCGTGATCCATAACACAAATTTGGTCTGCGTTCATAATGGCTGGTAATTTGTGTGCGATAACCACAAGGTCTTACCTTTTACAAGCTCTGCAATAGCAGCCTCCATCTTTTCCTCGTTTTCAGGATCAGCATAGGCAGTTGCCTCGTCAAGCACCACAATAGGAGCATCCTTTAAGATTGCCCGCGCCAAAGAAATACGCTGGCGCTGACCGCCGGATAGCATTTTTCCTGCATCACCAGCCATCGAATGAATACCCTGCGGAAGTTTCTCAAGGAACTCCATGCACTGGGCTTTCTTTGCGGCCTCCACCACTTCTTCGTCCGTTGCGTTCAGCCGACCAAGCCGAATGTTTTCGAGCAGAGAGGTGTTGAACAGGTATTGATCCTGCGCCACATAGGAGATACGGCTGTTCAGTGCTTCAAGACTCATATCGCAGAGTTTCTGTCCACCGATGGAAATGCTACCTTTCTGTGGGTCATAATAGTGAATCAGCAGTTTTGCCAATGTACTCTTGCCAGAACCAGATTCACCAACAAGAGCTGTTTTCTGTCCAGCTTTTGCCGTAAAGGAAATGTCATGGAGAACTTCATTCATGGTCACCACAGGCTTTCCATCCGGGCCGGGCTGTGTGGTCTGATAACCAAAAGAAACATGGTCATAAGTAATGGTGTCATCTTTTCCATTGAATACATCCTCTGTCTGCTGAAGCTCTGGTGCATCCAGCACCTGCTCCAATGCAGAAATTTTATAGTTGAGCTGGGGCATGGTAGGCAGGAAACCGAGGGATTTCAGTAGCGGCATACCAATGCTTAAAGAAAGACACAGCACCAAAATCAAATTAGGCAGAGTTGACCAGCCTGAGAGAACGAACCATGCGCCCACAGGCAAAGTCAGAATAATAGTGCATGGAAGCAGACTGCTGTAAATTGCCATCCACGGCCACGCCGCCTTATACCATGCCAGCGTGTAGTCTCGGTAATCTGATACATCTTTGCGGAACCGCTCATAGGAATCCGCATCCTTATTGAATACCTTGACAACTTCCATACCGTTGATGTACTCGATAATGGTATTATTCATCTTCTGTCCGGCCATATAGTAAGGCCCATTTTCTTCATTCCGACCGAATACATCGTCATCATGGCAATCAGGCTGATTGGAATGGATGCCAGCGACAGAAGCGCCAGTTTCCAATCCACAAAGAACATTGCCACATAAACCGCAATAGGAATCATCAGGTTTGCAATTCCCTCCGGCATGGAGTGAGCCAGTAAAACTTCCAGACTGTCTACATCATCTACGAACAACTTTTTGACTGTGCCGGTGCCTTTATCCTGAATGACACCGAGGGGCAGCTTCTCAAACCGTTTTTGAAGCGCGTTCGCAGACGGAGCAGCGTGTCATAAGCGGCTTTGTGTGAGAGATTCAGTCCCCAGCCATAGAAAAGGGCTTGCAGCACCAGACACACCAAGACAAGAGCCACGCGCGAAATGATGAAAGATGCTCCAATGGATTCACCCATGACCAGCGGCGCTATCACCTGATAAGCCAGCACAAAGGGAAGTACCCCCATCAGGACACTGACCAGCACGATGGTCGTTGCTGCATAAAGCCCCTTCTTATGAGGCCCTGCATATTCAAATACTTTTTGAAACATAATTCCAACCTCCTATCAGGAAAAATATTTTCGGACAACGTTTTCAAAATTTCTGGCGAGAGCTTTGATTTTGAATAGCCCCGTCATCATCCAACTGAACCACCTCCGTACAAGTACGGACAATAAATTCAAAATCGTGGGACACCACAAACACGATCACGCCAGAGCTGGAAAGCTGTTCGATCAGTTTGCTGACACGCACCATAGAATCATAGTCCAAACCACTGGTAGGCTCGTCAAAGTAGATTACTGGACTGCCCTTTACGATTGCCGCACCGATAGTAACCCTCTGTTTTTGACCACCTGAAAGGGATGCCGGATGTCGTTCCCGGTAATCTGATAGTTCCAGTGCTTTCAGCGTTTCATTCACTTTTTCCTCGCAATCGTCCCTCATTCCAAGGGAGAGTTCTTCCTCCACGCTGCTGGCAAAAAGCTGATAATCCGTATCTTGCATGACAAGATAGGAAAGTGACCGCCGCTGGCGTGGTGTCAATTTTTTACCGTCAAAGCAGACCTCGCCGCGCTGCTGCTTTAGCAGGCCCGTTAGAATAGATAAGAGGGTTGTTTTTCCAGCTCCGTTATGTCCTAGAATACCGATCACATTTCCTGCATGAGCTTCAAAGCTGACATTTTGGAAAACATTCGGCCCTTTCTTGTAGCAAAGCCTAAATTGTGAACTTTCAGCCGATGTGTCTCGTCCTTTGTATGTGGCCTTTCCTGATAATGTTCTGCATCGCGTTCCGGGTATGCTGTACGCAGGCCATAAGAAATTCGTGTTTCTTCGGGCAAAGAGCAAAACTGTTTCCCTGTGACTCATGCTCAATTTTTCCGTTCTGAATCAGAAAGGCTCGGTCAATCAGATCGCGCAAATAATAAAACCGATGCTCTACCACAAAAATGGTGTATCCGGCGTGTTTAAGTTTTTCCATGATTTCTGCCAGCCGTTTGGTAGCGCCATAGTCAAGATTGGCCGATGGTTCGTCAAAAATATACACTTTTGGTCCCAGCGCATAAACAGAACCGATTGCGATCTGTTGTTTCTCTCCGCTGGACAATGCAAAGATACTCCTGTTCAAGTAGTTTACCAATTCTAACTCTTTTGCCGCTTTTGTAATGCGGTCAATCGTCTCCTCGCGGGACAGTCCGAGATTTTCGCAGCCGAAAGCCAATTCCCGCGTGGTATCCGTCATAAAGAATTGAGAACGTGGGTCTTGGAATACCGTTCCAACCTGTCCGGCCAATTCAGACGGCTTCATTTCCAGCAGTGAATGACCATCCATGAGCAGATCACCTTGGATTTCTCCGGGATAAAAGTGCGGAATCAGACCGTTGAGTGAGCGGATCAGGGTTGTTTTTCCGCAGCCGCTTCGCCCAGTCAAAAGAATAAATTCTCCTGTCTGTACGGTCATATCAATGCCGCGGAGGGTAAAGTCTTTGCTTTCTTCATAACAAAAGCTAAAATTCTGAAATGAGATCATCGTCACACCCTCCACAAAATGATTTCCCCGATTTTAGTCTGGTCGATAAACAGCAACCCGACCAAAAAGAGGATACCCAACAGCGATACCACAATTTCCTGCCATGAAAAACGGATTGGCCGCAGCGCATATCGTTTGCACTCCAATTCCAGACCGCGTGTTGTGCCGGATGCTGCCAGTTCATCGGTAACTTTCAAGCACCGCATCAGCAGAGGTATCAAAATATATTCTATGGTTGCTAACGGATGGGATACCCGTTTCCACACGGTATCACTGATACCGCGAATATCCATCGTGCTTCGGATTTGTCGATATTCAATCCGTAAGTAGGGATATAGCGGAACATAACAACAAGGGGAATTGTGACTGCCTGGGGCAGCCTCATCCGTTGAAGTGCCACCATTAAGTCATCCATGTATGTAGTTCGCAATATCCAAAGTCCCATCATCATAATGGGAATCAGTTTTAAGACCGTCACGCCGAACACGCTCATAATCACACTTAAAACTGGAACTTGGACATAACGGAGCAGGGCATTGAGATAAGCAACAACAATATATGTCACTATCATTTTAGCAGCCCATTTTTCTCCGTTACCTAAGGCAATAAACAGCCCATAAACCAGCATGAGTGCGAGACTGACAACTTCTCCGGCCAGAAAATAACTGACAAAACCAATGCAGACCAAAAGAAGTATCTTGCAACGTGGGTCGAGAAGCGCAGAGCCATGTAGGGGCTGGCGCTTGATTATTTGTTTAATTTGTGCTTCTTCCATTCAAATGTCTCCCTATAAAATTAAAGCGCAGGACTCTTCTCAGCCCCACGCTCTGAAGTCAGGCAGCCCGCTTGCCTGTATTGCCTGATAAAGTTTCAGGTGGCTGATCCTGTTATTTTACTGAAACAAGTCCAGCTTTGATAAAGTGTTTTTCAATGCTTTCTGACCGATAAAGCCGCCAATCAGACCGCCTACCAATCCGGCAGCGACAATGACTACCAGCATGGGAACGGAAGTAATGTTCAACATTCCCTGAATGTACTCCGGGGCAATATTGTTTTTCTCCATTGCTCCGACAAACGCGCTTTGAAGAAATTTGATAGGGCAGATAGCACTAAAAGCAAAAATAGCACTGAACAGCGCATAGGCTGCCATCATGGACTTCATTGTGATTTCACTCCGACTCATAACCAGGAAATCGCAGATGACACCGCCAATTATCAAACCGATAGGAATGAACCAGAAAGCACCAACCAGAAGAAACAGGATAGCCTGAATTACGGCGCAAATGGTAAACACGCCTTTCTTCGGAACCTTAGCCAGCAGGAGCATCATAACGATGCCATTCGGGATCGCAACAACGGACGGGTAAAATACATTTGTCACCGGGCCAGCCACGCTCATAATGGTGCTGATAACCATGCAAATAATCCACATAAGAGCCGTTAAAACACCGATGAGAATAAAATCTTTCGCATTTAACTTTTGTTCATACACTTATTCCTCCTCACTTTATTTGGAAAATAAAATGCGATGCGGTTAATGTTCTCTAACCACATCGCAAATTCTACCAATTTTCGTTGTTATATCCAACCCAAACTCGATTTCATTCTACCCAAAATCGGTATTTTTTTAGGTTTAACCAATCGTATTTTCATCTTTATAGTTCTTGGGTATTACTCCATATTTCTTTTTGAACGCAGCCGCAAAGTTGCTTGGTTTTGAATAGCCAACCAGCATTGCAATCTGACTTACGTTTAAATCGCTTTCCAAAAGCAACCCTGCCGCCTTTTCCAGCCTTTGATCTATGATATATGCGTGAACAGATGTCCCAAATAAAGAGTTAAATCCCTTTGTCAGTCTGGAAACACTGATATTTACCTTTTTCGCCAGTTCCTCACAGCTTGGCGCAAAAGCAAGTTGACTGTCGATAATCCTTTTTGCTTCGGTAATCGAGTCCCTGTCACTTTTGGAAATGCTGATATAGCTCGATGAAAGAATACTGAGTTCCAATACTTCACTCAAATACACAGACAGCAATTCAAAAACTTTGCTTTCCAAGAATAGATACCCTAAACCGCCACGATATTGCGTAAAATCTTTTACCTCCGCAAAAATGTGTTCCATATACGGTGTAACGCTCACTTTTGAAATTCCTGTCAGTAATTTCTTTTCATAAGCGTTTATTTCACTATCTTCAAAGTAGTCATTCAAAATTTTGTGAAAATAGGGCATGGGGATTTTTATATTCTTGAAAAGAAAATCTTTCTTCCCAGAATAACACAAGTATTCCATCTTACCATGTCCTCGATAAATGCAAGATTCACCTTTCTGAACGTTGACACTTTGACGCGCATCTGCAATATTCCACGATACGCCATCATTGAAGCAAAATAAAAGTTGAATATAATCTTCGCAGCTTACACCCTGCACATTCATATCAGAAAAATAGTTCATTTTCCAGTCTGATACAACAGCTCCTTGCTTTGTAACAACCTGTGAAATCTGTCCTGTTCCTATATCAATAGGAATGTCTATCGTCACTGTCTGCGGAGAATTTGAAAGTAAATCATGATACAGTTTACTCATATATTGATTTGTCAATTATATCCTCTCCCTTCTATGTTAGTTTTAACTAATCATATACTACTTTATATTTATTTAACAGTCAAGATAATCATATGTCACCTACGCATTCTTTCTAAAGTATTCATTAATGCATCATACCCCTTCGTTATAGTGCATTATTAATGCATTTCCAAACAAAAATGTGAACTATACACTAGGTATGGAGGTGCATTTATGGCTAAATCTAAAAAAAATTGATAAAGAGCTAGGTTTTCGTCTAAAAAAAGCCCGATTGGATCAGAAGCTAACATATGATGAATTATCCGAAAAATCTGGCGTCTCATCAAGATATATTAAAGAAATTGAAAATCATGGTAATGTTCCAAGTCTTGAAAAACTAGGACAACTTATTCGTGCCCTACATATTTCTGCTGACCCGTTCTTTTATCCAGCAGTTCCATCTGATAATCTTGATTATCAACGGCTGTTAGTTTATCTTTCAGAATGTTCTGCTGATCAGATAACCACTATTCTTGCTCTGGTAGAGGCTTATCTTCGTACATATAAAAAACTTGATTAGAGAGAATAATAAACAACTTTCTGAATTATTGGGGCAAACTCATTTTTAGTTTGCCTCTGTTATTTTTTTAGTAAACCAATCTTTTATCTTGTCATTTTCTTTTATGATTTTAAGTCCGGCAAGAATTTGTATTGCATCTACTATTCCCTGATAATACGCTCTTTGTTGTTCTTGGAAATTTGCATGATCCACAATATCCATATACTTTTCTAAAAAAATTCTATATTCTTCTGGCATCTCTATTAATATTTTTTCATACTCTCGATTTACTTTTTTTTAATTCTTGTGCAGCCTTTTCCGCTTGTTCTGTTTGAACAAAATATTCTCGTTCTTCTGCCTCACAGCGAAGTTCTTCTAATATCTCTTCTACTTTTTTAAATACTTCATTCATTCTTATATTCACCTTCTTCGTTAATAATTATTGTGTTTTTTAACCGTACTGTTCCCTTTTGCACTCTTTTTTATAACTTTATTCTTTTGAACTTCATCTTTAGAAGTATATTATCAATATTATTCCGTAAAAATCAATCATATAACACTTCATCTTTAGAAAGTCGGTAGTTATAATGAAAATTTATTGGAACAAAGAAAATAATTCAAAAAACATAATTGGTCAACGTGTTAAAGAATTGCGAACCGAACGACATATGTCCCAAAAAGCTCTGGCCGAACAACTTCAGCTTGCCGGATACGAATTCAGTGATTTAACTATACTTCGCATTGAACAAGGTTCACGCTTTGTACCAGATTATGAAGTTGTAGCTTTAGCAGAATTTTTCCATGTATCCTGTGAATATCTTTTAGGTATACAAATCCAAAAATAAGCAGCAATCCAGATATCATTCTGACTGATTGCTGCTTCCTTTTTATTCCAAAACCTTCTCTATACATTCCATATATACATCAATAATTAACATTGGTATGTTATAGATAAATACTCTTAATATAACGGAACACCGTATCCATAGATATTACTGCTTCCGATACTGTAATTTCGTCTCGCCACCTTATCCCCACTGTTGCCTTCAATGGTATTCACTGTTCCACCGCTGACGCTCTCCACAATTCCAACATGGTCAATCGTTCCATTATTCCCCCAGTCAAAGAAAATAATATCTCCTACCGCCGGGGTATAACTGCGTCCCGGAACCTGCCTTTACTTTCAAACCACCTGACACCGTCCGAACAAAGAGAGAATTTCGGAATGACTCCACTTTGGATATAACCGCTCTGGTCTGCACACCATGACACAAAGCAGGCACACCACTCTACTCGGCTTCCAAATCCATACCAACTCCAGTAGGTTGTTCCGCCTTTTCCTTCCTGAGATGCTGCCACCTGAACGATTGCCTGATTACCGATGCCTGTCGGGATTCTTCCAAATGCATAATACTGAAGCACATGCGGTACATACTGCTTGTCCCCATAACTGTTCCACCCCATTCTCTGTGCCATCATATCAGAAAATTCTGCTGCATTTGCAAGGGTATATCCACCTCTGGCTTTCGCCCATTCCAGATATCCATTTCCATAGTTGTAACTTTGCAATGCCAGTTTAATATTTTCCATATCCAGAGGATTTTTACTCCTGCACGTTCCAGACAGCTTTTTATTTCCTGCACACCACAAGAAATCGAATACTCTGGATCTGTGATTCCATTTGGCTGTCTGGGATATTTTGTATTAAAGCTCCCTTCTGAACACTGCATCGGGTCAAGTCCTCTCCCGCCTGATTCCTGCATCATAATGGCTTTGATTAGTTCCACATACTCTCCAATACCATATTGATTTGCATACTGTCGGATTAGTGGTTCGTATGCTTCTACTTCTGCACTGACGGAAGAAACCGTACTGGAATTATCCCCACCTGTCATGCATAGAAAACCACCAAATAAAATGACGATAATCAAAATCATAACCGCAATCCAACCACCTGCAGTCAATGCACTCAGTAATGCTTTTGTAGCTTCAATCAACGCTTTTATCGCATGTGTTACCGCTTTTGCTGTCTTTTTCACTGCAATCGTAGTATCTCGTGCTGTCTGTCTTGCTGTCTGCACTGCTTTTTCTGCCTTTTTCATGGAATACTGCATTGCCTGGACATAAGCATTTGCTGTCTGCTCCGATGTCTTGATACTGGTCTTTGCCGTTTGTTCTGCAGTCTTGACCGCTTTTTCAGAAGTCTTGATAATACCTTTTCCGGTATTCTTTACAACCTGTTCCGATGCTCTCCCTGTCTTAATGGTTCTTTTATCCCGCTCAATATTCTTGATTTTTTTTACAGCAAGTTTTTTTCCCTGCTCCTGTGCCTTTTCCCCGCCTGAAGGCGGTACTGGTCGGATTTGTTCTTTCGGCTGGTAAACTGTTTCTTCGCCTGCCAAAGAAACAGAAACTTTCTCTTTCTTCCGTTCAATAATCTTTCCTGCCTGTCTACGTACCTGATGCCCTGTTTCGTGAAAGATGCGGTCAGCATACTCGCTGGCCGCATCTTCTGCATAACCTACCGGATTATTCTCTCTATCACTGGATTTCTCCGTCGATTGCATGACAGTTTCTTTTGTTCTGACATAGGAATGTTTGACATGGTCTGTCACCGTAACCGTCTTATCTAATACTTTAATATCCTTATGGACTTGGCGTGTTTTTATCTTACGATCCATCGCTTTCCTCCATTTGAATCTTTATCTAGCGTTCATGATTAGTTTCTTTTTTACTTACCTGTGGCAGTTCCCGGCAGTATTCCGGGTATTTCATGCGGATTGCTTCATAAAAATATGGTGCATAGCCACAATCGAACATCTCGTATGGAGTAGACAAGCTTTCTTCTCCCTTCTCCACATATCCATTCCACAAGTTGAAAGCCAGTCTGGTCAATCGTGCCGAACCGCCTGTCTGCCACCCTTCATGCAATGCTTCTGGTTTAATCAAACGCTCTTTAAAATCAAACATGCGATCAACATGATTTCTGGTATCTTCAGAAATTCCCACACAATAGAAAAATGAACTGTAATAACTGTCGTGCTTTCCGCATTTAGCTAACATCTGATAAAAAACTTTTCGTGTTCCTTTGATGAAAATCTGATTTCTGACATATTTGGCTCCTTTTCCGGCACTAAAAAACGCCACAAATTGTGACGATTTCCAGTGCCTTGCTTTTCATTATTCAAAATATTTTTAATTTTACATTCTTCCCCGGTTGATACTGTCCTCTCCCGGCTTTGTGGTCATCAGTTTATACAACCTTGTATTGGTTGGAAATCTATTGACGAACGGTACAAGCGAACTTCCGTATTTCACCAGACCACAACCGGCATCTGCATTTGTGATATATCCCATCTGTTCTGTGGAGATATTTAGAAGTGTTGCCAGTTTTGCCCTATCCGGCTCTGCCTGATTAAGCATCACGATATACTCACTGTTGGAAATCATCGTACTTGCAAGAACAGAATCTAACAAATATTCCACGTTCTGGGTAATTGCTGTCGGAAATGCATTACGCTTACGAAATCTTCGCCATGCAGAGTTAAAAAATGCTCCGGAATACTCATTTTCAAATACTACATGAAACTCGTCTAAGAAAATATGGGTTCGCTTTCCCTGTTTCCAGTTCTCCGTTACCCGGTTCAGCATTGCATCAGTGATTACCAGAAGTCCCATGGTCTTTAACTGCTTTCCTAAATCCAGAATGTCGTATACCATGATACGGTTATTCACATCAACATTACTTTCATGTGCAAATGCGTCCAGACTTCCATTTGTAAATAATTCTGATACCAGTGCCAAATCCTGTGCTTCCGGTTCTTCCTGTTCCAGAAACTTTTCACGCAACACCCGTAAAGTCGGCACTGCTCCGCCATGCTGATATTCCTCATAGACTTCCCCTACACATCGGTCAATAATGGAACGTTCCTTCGCATTGATCCCTTTTTTATCCAACTGTTCAAACAAAGATAAGATAAACTGTGACTTCTCAATTACCGGATCACCGCCATCTCCATATCCGTCTACCATATCCATTGCATTGATGTGGTCCCTGCTTCCTGCAGCAATGCGAACCACTTCTCCGCCCATTGCTTCAACTAATGATGCATACTCTCGCTCTGGATCACAAATCAGGATATCGTCCTGCGTTGCCAGTGCCAGGAATACAATCTGCATTTTTGCATTAAAGGATTTTCCACTTCCCGGTACTCCTAAAAGGAATGAGTTTGGATTTAACAGTTTTTCTTTATTACACATAATTAAGTTATGGGAGATTGCATTTTCACCGCAATAGATTCCACCTGCGTCCATAATCTCCTGCACCCGGAATGGCATCAACACTGCCACGCTCTCCGATGTCAACGTGCGGACTGCCGGAATCTTCCGGTGTCCGATGGGAAGTGCTGTATTCAGTCCGTCCATCTGCTGAAACTTCAGAACTGAAAACTGGCATAACTTTTTTCGCCCGATTGTCAGAAGAGTTTCCGTATCTGCATCAAGCTGTTTCTTCGATTCTGCCGTATGCACCATAGTCAATATTCCAAACATCATACGTTGATCACGTGTGGTTAAATCGTCCATGAACTCTTTACTCTCTTTTCTCTGCTGTTCCAAATCATACGGAATGACTGCTGAAAAGTTATTGTTCGCATTCTGCCGTCTCTGCCAGTTTGTGATATTTGTTTCCACACCAAGCAGACGTTTTTCAACTTCCTGCACTGCTTCATCAGTCGGAACCGGAATCACATCAATGCTCAGCATCAGATTTCGATTCATGTCGGTCAGTTCTGCGATCATATCGTCTTTGATGTAAGAAGCATACTCCCGAAGAAAAAGTACCCTTCCGTAACGTTCTCCCATGCGGAAATAGTCTTTTTCAAATTCAAAAGTATCCGGGCAGATATAATCTTTGAAGCTGTGCCCTTTTCTCATACTCTCCTGAATATCAAAATGGAAACCCGATTCTTCTCCTGTACGGTAAAAATCATGCAGAATCCGTAACTTATCTTCTCCATTTACCTCTGCACATTTGGAACCCAATCTTGCAAAATGGCTGTTCAGCTCTGTTGTCACTCGTGCAAAATACGTTCTGGCTTCTTCGATCGTTTTCTTATAGCAGGATACTGTCACATATTTTTCCTGCACCATGCTGTTGGAACTGGTTGCCTTATCTAAAAGCATGTTGTTATACTCTTTCCGGTATAAATCCAGTCCGTCCTCCTGCATCGGAATCAGAATTGCTTTTTCAAAATCCACTTTATTCAAGCGGCGATTATTGATCGTTATTTTTGTTGTTCCACCGCAATCGAACGAATTTAATAAATCCATATATTCCAGGAACATGGTTTCCTTATCTACTTTGCTTGCCACCGCATAGTTGATATCCGTAAATTTATAAGTACGTGCAAATTTATTTCTCCCGATTTTAAATATCCCGTCAGACCAGATGGTCTCGATGGGAATTACCTGCTGTACGCTTCTTGGAATTACAAATTTTTCTTTATCCTGCTTGAAGATATTACTCAGCGTTTTTATCATTTTTCTTGCGTCCCTCCTTCTTCATACTTTCTTTCTCATATTTTTTAATGACTGGTTCTACCGCATCAAAATAAAGATTTTCTGACCGGAACATTAGTTTTTTCGGCATCAGGATTTCTGATTTTATCCATGCCAGATAAACTGCTCCGCTGTCATTCCATGGTATTTCACAAATCCAAACACCACACAAGGGGCAGCTCCCAGTACACAAATCCAACTCACTGTTCCATACCCATGTATGGGTGAAGCAAAAATAAAGCCCAACGGCAATCCCGCAGGCTAATACTGAAAAGATAAACTGTCTCAGGGACAATCCAAAAAAGATTGCTTCTGTGTAATCCCTGATTTCCTTGTTAATTTTTACTTCCAAAACGATACACCTCCAAATCGCACATTTGTTATATTTTTCATGTTCTGTTATACTTTTGCTAAACGAAAGGGGGACTGACCTATGCCAATCACTGTTATGATTTCACTTGTTATTACCGTTGCTTTATTCCTAATTTCTCTACTGTTTCGGATTGCTGCCAGATTAAATCTGACCTTACCACTGTTATACTTTCTTGCTGTTTCCACGATTCTGAATCCTTGGGCAGAAAGCATGAGAAACTAGCATTTGCAATCCTCTATCTGCTGACTGCCTTTTCTGTTCTTAGCTGGATTTCTGCTCTACGACGCAAGTGGCAGGAACATCAATACTACAAAGCTATGAAAGACGATATGTCCTTCCAGATTTCTCGTGCCAGACAAAGAGGGATTCCTTTAGATTCTGTCCATTTTGATTCTCAGGGGAATATGCGGTATAACAATAGCAACAACATTGTAGAATAAATTTTAAGGATGCTTTCGGGCGTCCTTTTTACAATCCCATCATTTCCCTCACTACCCTGTCTGACATCTTCACCGCACCGACCAGTACCAACATATTAAAAATCAATTCTCCAATATAGCTCCACACCATAGTCACTGCCGCTGCATTTGGATCGACTACTGGCGGTGATGATGCAAACAATGAAAATATAATGCAGGCAAGTACCACGATTGCTCCCTCCAGACACACTGCTGCATAGGATTTCAAGAAACTTCTTCCAATATTTTGGCTCGGCTCTCCCGCAAAGGAAGATAACGGAATCGGTGCAATTGCTGTATATAGGAATAATCGAAAAAATCTTCCATATACACTCATAATCATAATGAAGCTCAGAACTGTAATAAAAAGTCCACCGATCAACGTCACCGCCCATAGAGGAATACTTTCAAAAAATCCACAATCTTCTACCGCTTCTATGATTTCGTCCGGTAAAACGGTATCTTCTGTACTTCCAAATCCTGCGGTCTGCATAATTGTACTGGTCACTCCTTGTATGATATTGAATAATGCCATCATCAGCTCCAGTCCATACGTGACTACGCCTTGCAATCGCAAAACGGATAAATATTTTTAATGCATGTTCCGGTCTTTTTACCTCTGTAAAACTTCCACAAGTCTTGACCACTCCGACTACAAAGAAAAGCACTAACAAAGCATAGCCGATTGCCTGCAATGCTCCATGGATCTGCACAATCACCTGCCAGATACCACCACCTTTAAAAGTTTCCGGTGACTGTGTGAGTATCTGCCAGATTTCCGCAAGTTTACTGTTCCAGGTATCCAGGGCATTTTGCAAGTTCTGTACTACCCAGTTATCTGACACTTTCTAAACACCTCCTGTCTTAGCCGGGTCGTGCGGCTCCTTTCGAGCCTGCACCGTCCCATTTTCTTGTTTTCTTCTTAACCTGTAATCAGATTCAGGATTTCTTTTGCAAATGTAATGATTACACCGCCTGCTAACGTTAAAAATCCGTTTGCTCTCTGGTTGGATCATGAGATTTCAGTGATAAACCAACCTGCACAATTCCAAATCCTAATAAAATCATTCCGATAGCACGAATCAATCCAAAATAAATGTGGACAGATTATTGATAACGGTCAGTGGATCGTCTGCCGCAAATACGGTACTTGCTCCTGCTGTCATAAACAGTACCATTGCAATATACACTGCCATGGCACGTTTCATTTTTGCTGTCATTGGCAGCTTCTTCGTTACTTTTGTGGTTTCTTTCTTCTCCTGCTTCTTTCGCATATCTAACTTCATTTTTGATAGCCTCCTATATATTTTTTCTTGGATTTACTGATATTTCTGTATGATTTCTTCCAGATCTTCATCGGATAATAATTCGTAATCTTCCGATTCCAGTGAATCGTCTGTAAGTTCACCTTCTAAACTGTCTCCCAATGAGATACTTGCCACCGCCCGGCCAACCGTACCATGCAGATATGGTTTCCCGTTTCCGTCAGTCGTAAGTCCCACATTGGGATGCTTTAAAATATCGAATTTCTCGTCTAAAATTGGTCTTTCTCCACGAATAAAAGAATCGCATATCGGTTATCCAACATGCGAACTTCATCGGGTGTCATCAGCTCCCGCCCTGTATTCTGATAATTGGTGGAATAGTTCCCGGAATGTCCTGTTGACTTTCCATAGGTGTTCGTGTCAATCGTTGCCTTGCCAAGAAGTTCGCTGACATATTTATGTGTTCCCTGCTCATTGCCGCCTAAATATAAAAATTCATCACAATTTCCCATAATGCTTTCCCACTGCTTTTCGAACAATGCCTTTAACTGTGCCAGATTCTGCAAAATAATACTGACTGACACTTCTCTGGAACGCATAACGGACAGAATCTTATCAAAGTCATCAGGCAGTGAAACATTTGCAAATTCGTCCATGAGGAAATGCACATGAACTGGAAGTCTTCCACCATATTTATGGTCTGCCAGATAGAACAACTGCTGAAATAACTGGGTATATAAAATTGACACCAGAAAGTTGTAACTGGTGTCGTTGTCCGGGATTAACGCAAATAAAGCCACTTTCCGCTCTCCCAGTGATGGCAGGTCTAAATCATCTGTTGCAGTCAGTGCTGCCAGACTGGATAAGTTGAATTTCTCAAGTCTTGCGGCTAATGTGATTTGAATGGATTTTAATGTCTTGGCACTACCAGAGTGATAATCTTTGTAATACTTTACTGCGATATGTTCCGGGTTCTTCATTTCCAACCGCTCAAACAATTCATCAAGCGGTGACTGGTACTGGTCATCGTCCTCTCTGACTTCTCCGGCACGAAGCATTTCCATTACCATCGGGAAATTCTGCTCCTCCTCTGGTGCTTCATATCTCAGATAGAAAATCAGTGCCAGTAACAACATGGAAGCTGCGGTATCCCAAAATGGATCGTTGGACTGACTGCCTTTTGGTGTAGTCGCTTTGAACAGGTTCGTCACCAGTCTCTGCACATCGTTATCATCCTTCAGATATACAAACGGGTTATAGCAATGGCTCTTTTCCATATTGATCAGGTCAAGCACTCTTACCTCATATCCTTTTTCTTCCAGAAGATACCCAGTGTCCCGCAAGTTCTCTCCTTTTGGATCTAAAACCACAAAAGAGGTATTCGCCTGCATCAGATTCGGCTTTGCAAAAAATCTGGTTTTTCCTGAACCGGAACCGCCAATCACAACCGTCAATACATTTCGCAAATGTTTCCGCATATTGTAGCTGATTCGTACATGCATGGTCAGCAACTTATTTTTTGTAAATCGCTTCTCCCTGTATCTGCGATTGATTTTTTCACATTTCCCCATTTGGCAGAGCCATGTTCTTCGCCTCGTCGGTAATGTTTCCTGGTAGAAATATAAATCCCGATTCCCATGGCGTAAGACAGCAAAAAATAAGGACAGTTTTTACACTGTCCCCACATAACTGAATCGAAAACGGGTGGTTCATTGCTTCCGGGACTCCTTCCAGAATCCCCATAAGACCAGACGAAAGATAAGGTGCGACAAGTAACGCAAACCAGATAACCGGGATAATTCCAATTACTGCCAGTATCAGACCACTCTGCTCATCATCGTTCTTCATGGCTTCTGCGTCCTCGCTTTTCCTTCTCCGGCGGTACTTCGATTTTCTCAATGACTTTCATTAAGACGTCATCGACAAGCTCCGTATCTTTTCCCTCTTTCAGCATCTGATTCCGCTTGTCCTTCAGGGAATGGAACACTACACCGCTCTCATATCTGTCCAGTTCTAACGTGATCGTATCACTGCTCATTTTGCATTCTCCTTTCCCTGATTTTTCTAGCGTGCTTCTTTTCTATGTTGTCCTCTGGATTTCTGTTCTTTCTTTTCAGGCTCTGGATTTTCTTTCTTATCTTTCACCTTTTCAGAACTGTCTTGTCCGGTTTTTTCAGTCTCTGACTGTCGGTAAGTTGCATTCCGATTCTGATCTAATACCTTTGCCATTCTTGCAGAAATTGCATTCGCTGCATCTCTGGCTCTGGAAAGTTCCGCCCGCACTTCCTGAGTCTCCATTTTTCAAAGAACTCTGGTGCATGTGAAAAATCATATCGACTGGTATCTATTCCATATTTTTTACACAACATATAAGACGCACACGATACATGAAATGCATCTTCATTTTTATCATAGTGCGGATTCCCATCGCATATCCGGCAAATACCAATTCCGGCACAAGATTCTGAAAGATTTCCTGTGCACTCATCCCTTTTCTTACATAAATACAACCTTCTTCCGGTTTAAAAAATGCTCCTTTTTCATCCGGCATCTGTTCTGGTTCTGCTGCAACAATATTTACCGGAGGGGTACTGACTAACGCCCGGATTAAATCATGTTCTTCATATTCTGACTTTTGAATTGTAGTATCGGACATTGTTGTCTGAGAAATATCATATAGCTTTTTCGCATTATAATAATTTCCAACTGTACCATCTTCACGCTTATATGTTTTTCCCGGCTCTAAAATCAGAACTGGATTCTGTCGTTCCATACGTTTTAAATAAAATCCATGATCTCTCCAGTATCCATAGTCACCTAATTTCTGTGCATCTGGTCTTTGTGCCAGAATCAGAAGTGCATTATTGGTAGTATATCGATCAAAGGTACTCTGTACATCCAGATACTTCTGCAGCATTTTCCCATCCGTTGCCACTTGTGCGGTTACCTGCTCTGACAACTCATAGCAGCGATTCCTGTTATTTCTGCTTTCTGCAATAAATGCCTGTACCTTTTCATCCTGTGGTACAGCCGATGCATTTAATAAAGAATCAAAACTATTATCCATAAAATTTACCTCTCTTTCCCTTTCCTTGGTTTTCGTTTCTGTTGTGGCTGCTGGTGGAGAATCTGATTCCGGTCTTTATTTCCCTGATTTCTCACCGGATCATTTCTATTCTCACGCCGCTCCGCTTCTTTCTTCCTTGCATTCTGTATTTCCCGAAGTTCCTTTCTGACCGATGGTTTCTCTGGTTTTTCCGGGGTAAATAACTTAGAAGTACCCTCTGCGGTTTTCTCTTGCTTCTTTGAGGTAGGATCGGACAGACGGGATTTGGTCGTCTTTGCCAAAGAGGGGTTTTGCTCCTTACCCTCTTTCTTCACCGACTCTCCAAACAACTCGTCCATAAGCTGATCCTCCTTGGATTTCTGCGGATAATCTTTTTCCGGCTCTGCCTGTCCCTGTTTTTCTTGCTGAACCTGTACCTTTTCCGGCTTCTTTTCCTGCTTCTCTGATTTTCCGGCTTTTGCTTTTTCTGCACGTGTCCGCTCAATTTCCGTCTTAATCTTCGCTGCTTCTGTTACAGATGCAAACTGGAATCTATCTACGATACGGTTGATTCTTGGTGCATCTTCTTCCTTTACAATCACATCTACCAATCCGTCACTGCTTCCTCTTGGATTTCGGACTGCACAGTACAACACGCCATATCGTTTTGCTTCCTGAACAAATTGTTTCAGATCACTTTCTTTCACCGAAAATACCGTCAGTGGTCTACCTGATTTGACCAGTGTTTCAAGTCTTACTCTGCCTTTTGTCTTTTTCTTCTCTTTTAAGACTGCATACAGCATCACTGCCAGATGCTTCGCTCCTGTGCCACTGATCTTCAATGCTGCTTCACCGACTTCCAACGACATTCGTACCACCTGATCAGCGGCTTCGCCTGATGTGTTCATGGCTTTGTTCCTCCTTCTTCTCTTTTTCTTCCCGCACCATCTTAAATTTTTCTTCGATTACCTTGGAACGTGCGGCGATTCCATCACAAAGTGCTGCCTCCTTTCTGAGCGTTCCAATTTTCTCTGTCAGAACTTTTATCTGCTCCTTCATTTCCTGTATTTCTTCTTCCGGTCTGTCTGCCCGAATCTTATAACGCAAGTGCTTCCGTTCCTCCGCACACTGCTCCATTTGTTTCTGTAAATGGTCCTTCAATGAAAAAAGCTGCTCCGCAGTATCAATGTGATAATGGCAAAGCAGCTTCGTTTCTTTAGAAACGGTATTCAGTTTTAATAAATCCTCCCGGAACAATACATGCACCTGTTTAGCAGATATTGACAGGCGATTCTTCGGTAGGATTCCTAAAAGATAACAGTAATGCAGATACAATCCCCGAAGTCCTCCGATTTTTCTTGTCTGCTTGAAGTTGCCGGATACCCGAATCCAGTAATGTCTCTGAACCGGAAATTTCTTCTCGACAGGTAATTCATTTTCTTCCAGAATCCGAACCCTGATTGCTTCCAGTGAATAATTCTCTCCAAAATTCCGCTTTAACTTCAGACCACGCTCCCGCCCTTTCGGACGAATGGTAATGTCTTTCCCGAACTTAAAAGAATATCCTTTTTCCCGCAAATAAAAAAGAACTGTTTTTCAGTCCTCGCCTTTCGGATTGCCTCGTCAACATCTGCCTTTACCATGCTGTGATAACTCGGCTTTCCATCCTGTTCTGCCTGCCACTCGGCATAATGTTTTCCTTTTCCCTGTTCTGGCTGCCTCACAACCGATAACTGGTATTCTTTACATAAACGGTCTGACACCATCCGCATATCCCGGTAATCCTGATTTGTCCTGTGGTATCTTTTCCCATCAATGAATGAAACTGAGTTCACCACAAAATGGTTGTGCAGATGATTCACCTTATCCAAATGAGTCGCAATCAATACCTGATACTGACTGCCCCACAATTCTTCTGCCAGCTTCTTTCCAATCTCATGTGCCATTGCCGGATTACATTCTCCCGGTGCAAAAGACTGGTAGCCATGAAACGCAACAATTCCGTCCTCCTTTCCAAAACGCTTTTTGACTGCAATCATTTCTTCTCTGGCGGTTGTCGGTGCACAATTCACTCCAGATACATACTGTTCCATTAGTTCTTCCGCTTCTCCGACAAGTTCCATTTCCATAGATTCAAATTGCCTCCGTCTGATCTTTTCTGCATTCACCGCATAGGTAATTACATCATTAAGTCCTTGTGTGGATCGTGATTGATTCTCAGATATTCGCCCTTCATTGTTCTCTTTCGTCTTATCCGGATTCTCCGCATAATTGATTACCTTTCCAATCCACCCCTTGATGCTCCAGATTGATGTCACTGCCATGATTCATTTTTCTCTGGAAGTATCACTGCTTCTGTAATCTTACGGACTGCTTCATTGAACTTCCGCACTTCCTATCGTAACGCTGCACATCTACCACATTTAACACATGTGCTTTCTGTGCGATCTGATTTAAGTTATTTCCAATCTTATGCAGCTCCCGCATCATAGAATAATAATCTGGCGGCGGTGCGTCTCTTGGAACAACACCAGAAATCAACTGTCTCAGGTAAGCTTCCCGGTTCAGTCCGCTTCTCTTTACTTTCTTATCCAATGCCTCTGCTTCTTTTTTGTTCAATCGGAAAAGGATTGCTACATTACGTTTTCTCAACGCTCCATCTCCTTTACTTTCTGTATAGAATCTGGTTCCTGGCGAATCTGGTGTTTTTCTTTATCGTAACTGTAAACTCTGTCTGAGAGAACCTCCTGCCGTTCCACTTCATTTTTATTTACTTCCCGTACCATTTCACCAAGCATTTTCGGTCCATCTCTCCATTATCCGGAACAATCAGAACTTCATGCACAGATGACGGTAACACATAAAATCCTTCTGGAAAAAGCTGTTCCAATTTATTTAAAACTTCTGGCTGCGTGATCATAGATGCTCCATATTGCTTTTCTACATTCGTAAGTGCATACAGCATATCATGTGAACGAAGTCCAAAATCAACATTTTCATCTAACAGGTTTGTTGCATGTCCTTCTTCATTAAAAATACTCAACAACATTTCGTCCATTGACTGAAGAATCGGTGTATTTACAGGCTGTGTATTTGCTCTGGCCTGCTGGAACATTTCCTTTGCATCCACATTCCACATCTTAAGATGTTCATTTTTCACCTTCATAGTCGCTTTTCCATCGTTAGACTCTACCGGAAAATCCACATAACAGATAGCCGACAGATCTTCCATATTTTCATGAGGCATTTCCTGTAACATTCGTTTGTTTGCCTGGGTGTTCACAAGCATCACTGCCAGATGCTCCTTCACTGAATCATAATCCATTGGGTTGATACCACTGTGCAAAAACGGAACATTGCCTGCTTCTTCCATGCATCTTGCAATTTCATTCATCACTTTCTCAACGGGTTCACCCAAACGTATTTCATTGAAGAACGGTTCTACATAGACAACTGGGCACACATTTTCTTCCTGCAGTCTTACCTGGACTCCTACCATCTGGACTCCATTATTTTTATTCATCTGCATTACCTGAAATTCTGCATTCTCATATTTAGCTGGAAGAAAATTCCGGATGTCTTTTGCTACACCTTCCGCAAATACCTTTTCTGCTATCATTTCTTTTGCAATCATTTCTTCTGTTCTCCCTTCTTCTTGTTCATTTTCTTTAAATATTCCTGATATCGTCTTTCTGCTTTCTTCTTGTCTTTCATTGATACTTCAACCAGCATCTTGTATCTCCTTTCTTTTTGTCTACTTAATCTTGTTAATCTGTAACAGGCACATCAACACTACTCCTATAATGCCACCTACTAATACTCCACAAATAAACTTCAACATTGTTACTTTCTCCTTTTTCATTTTCTGAGGGTTTCAGGGATTCTCCCTGACAATCTGCCGCCGGACTGCCAGACAGGAAAACTGTGTGGTAATCCAAAGGCGTTGCTTGCTGGTATTGTGTATTCTTCTGCACCCGTCTCACTGTTCCGGGTATCAGAAGATCTACTTGCCGAAAAAGCACTTGCTTTTTTTATTTTTTCAGTTCACAAATCCCGCAAGCTTCACACAAGTATTCACACTTTGTGCATCGTACATTTTCATCAGTTGCCATACATTCTTCACTTGCCGGACAATACTTTTGACAACTTTCACACTGCTCTGTACAGCTTTCTTCTGACACTTTCTCAGCAATAATTCCAAGTAATTCACTCTGTTCTTTTTCTTCTTTCAACTGTGTTTTCAGAAAAATCTTCAACAGTTCTTCACTGTCCACATCGTCTTCCATCGTCAAAATCAGCTCTTTCCTATACACGACCTTCAGTCATATCTTGCAATTTTCATATCTTTTTTCACCTTCTATCTCTCATATTTTTCATGACCAGACATATTCTTTTTCATGCTTTTTTCTCTCTTTGTAATTGCCAGATTTAACTTGATGCAGAGCAGATCGTTGTAATCTTTTCCTTGTTTTGGCGGTATATCTTTTACCTGATATTGCTTCGGAAGGACTGTAGAAATTGCTTTTGTGGCAAGTCTTCCAATACGGTCATTGTCCAAATGCAGAACAATTGTCTTCACCTCTGGATGCATTTTTAGTGCTCTTGCCAACGCTGCAGGGACTTTACTTTTTTCAATTTCTTTTGCTGGCTGATAGACACCTGCCAGTGACAATAAATGTTCTCTTCTCCACTCCTTCCTGTCTAATTTCTGCAACGTCGCATAAGATAACAAATCAATGACTGACTCAAACAGATGCACCGTATCATTGGATTTCTCTGTGAAAATGGAAAAAGAATAGTTCTTATCACTTCCATTTGCTTCTCCGATAAAACTGGTTCCGATTCCTCTAAGAGCTGCATATTTCGGATTATCTTTCTCATCCATCCCTACAAACACTACGTTATGATGAAATGCACTTTCATAAACTCTTCCGGACTCCAAACAAAACTGAATGATTTCCTTATCAATCCCACGTCCTAAAAGATACGCAATCACTTTCTGATCATCTTGATTTTTCTTTGGCAACAGTAACTGTTTCTCCATCGGAACATTCTCAGATACAAAAAGAGGCGGCTGAATATTTGCCCGTTCTGCAAGCAATTCAACCGCCTCTAAAACTGTATCCTCTTACTTTAATCAGATAATCCAGTGCTGATCTGCCACCGGTTCTCTGACTCCACCACATCCATTTCCCATTTGATATTTTCAAACTATCGTGTGTTCTGGTAGTGTAGGTGTTGCCAGAAAAGTGAACTAATTCGTATGGTTCATAATTTTTCAAGTACGTAAGCAAATCCATCCGCTTGACCTCCCGCACGACCGATGGTGGTATATATGGCATAATTTTCATCTCCTTCTTGCCTTAGATTGATATTATTGAGGATAATATCCCGGCATGAAATAGCCAGGTGATTCCTTGGGGTGGAACCATCTGGCTATGTAAAACAATTAAATTATTCTTTATTTTTCCATTTGGTCAAATACTTCATTTTGACCCGAAACATAGCCAAGCCATGTATATCTACAATAAAACAACATCATAGCTATATTTCTTTATTATACTCCATATTATTTCTTTCTAAAAATTGTTTATCTACTGTATAAAATCCTACTTTTGGTATTCTGTCACTTGTAGTTACTCTATCAACTCCAACCTCTACTTGATGTTGTTTTATGATTTTTTTAATCTGCTCCTCTATATTTCTTAAATCTCCTTCAACATTTCCCAAGTGATATGTAGGGCAAAATTGCTTAATCGTTGTGAGTTTTTCATACTTTTTTTGCAAAAATAAATTCATCTCGCAATACTTTTTCATATATTTTTGTGTAAATATTTTGAAATTTTGAAAAGCACGTTGAAACATAGGCCATATTAATTTCTTCTCCATCTTCAGGCTGTTTATTCCACAGTAATCCTCTCATTCTAACACTTCCATCATGCATTATTTCCATAAAATTATTTAAATGCGCCGGAGTAAGAGTTTTATTTCCTGATATATTTCCATATGAAAACAATAGTGAATCTCCAAATTTCATTATATTTCCATCTTGAATTTCATCAGTAAATATTTGTTTCAAATCATTATCTGAAATTTCAAAAAACAGTTCTTTACATCCTCTAAATTCGTGAATGTTGGTTCAAATCCCACATCTATGTATCCTAATACATTTTCTACTTTTTCTTGTACCGAATCAATTGTTATCTTTTTCTCCAATTTTTTCCACGAATCTTCTTTTTTTGTATACATCTGAGATAATCTTAAAGATTCCTTTATAACAAATGAACCTGATGATATTCTTTCATAAATTTCACCTTTATTAGTAATATATGGTGGTTCTGGTCCCTCATCTACCTTTATAATATATATTTTTTTATTATCATTTGTCTCAAACTTTTTTACGTCAAAGCTTGGTATCGGTGACAATGAATCATGAATAGTAGCGTGAATTCTTTGCTCATCCCACTTCTGACATCCTTCAATTTTTTATCGTCATGAGACTCCAAGAAAAACATATCCACCATATGTATTAGCTAAAGCAGCTATTTCTTTTATCAATTTTGCTCCTGATACTTCATCCTTTTTAAATTCAAAAAAGAAAGATTCTTCTATTTCATTCAAAAATTCTTCCACATCAGTCCACTGTATATCATTCCATTGTTTTCCATTAATTCCTAACATACGCTTCCTTCTTTCTAACATTTTTTATTTAAGTTTACACTCTTTTCCATCATCCTTCCGAATCTCATCAATAATCCGACCTATATTACACGTAATCTGTCCTTTACATTGATGAATATCCTCATTGATTTTCTTTTCCTGCTCAATAGCAATCCCTATATTCTTCGCCAGTTCTCCAATTGCAGAATTCTTTTTGGGATTGATTCCTGTTCTGGCAAGTAACAGCTTATAGATAAATGTCTGATGTCCATCTTTTTCATTCTGGATAATCTGTTCAGCATTCGGCTCAATATCATCTTCATATGAATTTTCATAATGTAACAGCAGGAACAATTCAAATGCTGGATTGCTAACCGCTAATATATTATTCTTTTCACCTTCTGCTACTAGTTCATCATAATCAAGTACTTTTTCTTCAAAAATATCTCCATCAAATACAACAATCATCTTATCCCGTTCTTTATCAAACGCTATTTCCGGATTTTCTTTCTGATTTTCTGCAAATTCAATCAAACGTCTTGGAAATGAAATGTCCCTGTCTCCCTCTGTTTTTTCAAGTAACCGGATATCGATCAATGGATGAATATTTAACTCTTTTCGGATATCAATTAACTTTTTGAAATACCATGTTTCAGTATTTGCACCCTCACATATGAAAAAGTACTTACGATAAGGCTCAATCTGTTCTTCTTCATCTGTAGTTCTGCTATTCCAATTCGTATAACTTCTTACTGGAGCCAAGGCTACTCCTCCTCTCTAAGTCGAATGTTGAAAATACCGGTATCGCACCATATCTTCCTTCCAGATATGCCTTGCTCAACACTTTATCATACCTCTCCTTGAAACGATCTAAGGAATAAATAGAGCTTGCATTTTCTGCGTTACGTTCTACAAACCAGATTTCATCCCTTCTAAAAATAGCCTGATCCATAATGGATGATTCATGTGTAGTGAACAATAGCTGCATACGCTGCTCATCATGTAGCTGCATAAACAATTGCAAAAATCGTTCTGTCAATTTCGGATGTAAGCTTCTCTCCAATTCATCCACAACATAAAGAACATCTTCTCGTTTATTCAACAGCATATCCATCAAATCGAATAATCTTCTTGTTCCATCAGACTCTTCATCAAAACCGAACTCATAAAATGACTTATTATGATGCAATCGGATTGTTGTGACCTTCGGTTCAGAATGTCCTTCAACTTCGATATTAAAGAAAGTTTCCTTCGACCTCATCGTCATTCTGAATGATGGTTCTTCCTGCTCTTCCATTCTATTTTTTACATGCTGCATCATCTTATCAAATACTGATTTCGGCAATGCATTTGATAACTCATCCAATGTAATTTCTTCAATTTTTACCTGGCTGATACCCGTATCAAATGTTTTGATCAATTTGTTAATCAGCTTCAGCGAATTATCATCATAATAATATTCCAAATCAATCAATGGCGTATCCGGTGTGATAATCGAAATATGATTCTGAATCCAATCATATACATCCCGGAAGAACAATAATTTAGATCGTGTGCTATATTTTTTTCCACGATTCATTTCTGTCAGGAACAAAGATGTTTCATTTCCTTCAAAATCATCTGCATAGGTTTCAAATTTATTTTTTTCTGTGTTTGTCAGCGTAATGCCATCATTTAACACCGGACGTTTACTTCCTTCTCGTTCAAAGAGACATTTTGCTGAACCGTTCTGATATAATTCATATAACCATTCTCCGGTTACTTTTCGTCTGCTTAAAACTGCAGAAAAACCATAGGCATAAAATTTGTCACCTACAGTAATCTGAATTTCAAAACTACTTTCTCGTTCCTTATTCTCCTGCCGATTCTTACAAAACATCTGTGTAGCTTCTATCGGAATACCATTGCAGACACTATCTTTAAAAAATTTAAAGAACAATGCCAGATTGGTCTTTCCAGATGCATTTGCTCCATAAACTACTGCATATTTTAATAACTGGGTACTTTTTATCTTTAACCTGTGATTTGCATTTGTTCGTATTTTATTTGAGGAAATCATTGTCAGCTCTGCTGCTTTATCAAAAGATTTAAAATTTTCAACACTTACTTTTACTAACATTCTTATACACCTCCACCTTTATTATATGTTTTACTCTTCTCTCAGTCAATGTAAATTTTCTTATTTAGAGATTTTTTCGTTATATATTGTTTCTTTTTCTATTTTTAACAATTTTATTTTGAGTTATGCATATAATATCAATGTATAAGTCAGCTTTTTGTAGCGACACTATTTTACTAATGCCGCTACATGAAATATTACAATAAATAAAAACTTCTAATTCTTTTTTCTTCTATCTCTCCCAATCCATCCTTCCTGTCACATTCAACATCTTTTCTTCTCGGAAGCTGAGCATCTTTCCATTAGTTCCACCGACAATGATATGATCCAGCAATTCTATCCCCAGTAGCTGTCCGCACTTCTGCA
>ENA-OQCS01000305-OQCS01000305.1-human-gut-metagenome-genome-assembly--contig:-NODE-305-length-27088-cov-1.828270_pt1 | contig 27088 bp, 38 predicted proteins | sample MGYA00242757_ERZ504575 | MGnify/ENA primary metagenome ERZ504575 (study PRJEB26092, sample SAMD00036297) | human gut metagenome | host: Homo sapiens | study: EMG produced TPA metagenomics assembly of... | reverse complement strand
AACGACATAGGCGCAGAAATACTGCATCAGATACCATCCCGCCGCCGAAAAAGGAGGAAAGAAAGCCCTGCAGCCCCAGTTTTCCTTTTGCTTTCATTTTCTCCCTTCCGTCGATGCGGACATCCAGACAATCATTTTTGCACACAAAAAACAGAGGATAGCATTTACCCTCTGTCTCAGAATATCCCTGTTTCATTTTCTCTAAAGTTCTTGTAAAAGTGATTTAAACTTACCACAGTCCGGGCGAAAACGCAAGCATTGTCTGCCCGTTTAATTCTAAATTTTTTCTAAAGCCTGAAACGCAGAAAATTTTCAGAACTTTTCCCGGATCTTTTTTTCTCCAAACGCAAGCCGCTTTTCCAGCTCCTGCCCATTTTCTGCCCCAAGGATTTTTCGCATTACACTCTCTTCTTCCCGGATTCCTTTTCCGTGAAGTACGCCGTATGCGCCGGCATCACTTCCCGCCGCAAGCACAACGTCCTTTTCAAATGCGAGCTGCAGACCTTTTTTCTGCGTCTCAAAATCCACGCCAGCGTTTCAGCCGGATATCTGCCGTTCTCCAGAAGATTCGAAACCGTCACAATTGTCGGCACCCAGATTGTTGCATGCTCTGCCATACAGCAGATGCTCTCTTCATTCTGAAAGTTCCCCGTGTTCAACCGAGTCCACGCCTGCCTCTGCCGCATCCATCACAGCCTGTGCGCCGTTCACATGCGCCATCACAGAAAGCCCCGCATCATGCGCCGCAGCCGTCATTGCAAAAACCTCTTCCCTGGAAAGCGGCTCACTGGTCACATGCCCCTTTGTCGCGAAATCCAGGATTCCCGTCGTCATGATCTTGATAAAATCTCCGCCCGCACGGCGTACTTCACGCACAAGCGCGCAATACTCTTTCCAGTCTGAAAATGCGCGTCCGACAATTTTTCCATAACGGCCCGCCCTGTGAATCGCAAAAACCGGTGTGCGGTATGTGATCCCGTACTCCGGCGCAAGGCTCCGTGCAAGAACACCCGCCCCGTACGGATCTCCGCCGTCACGCACATAGGAAATCCCTGCCTTCTGATACGCCGCCAGATGTTCCCGGATCAGATCCTCCCGCGGGCCGTTTTCATGCGCTGCCGCCGCCTTTTTGTAATCCACACCGTCCATAAAAATATGGCATGGCATTCTGCTGTCACCATTTTTGTTTACCGCCTTATCTCCGATTCCACCACAGCTTCTCTACGGCCCATTTTCCAGTTCTGCTCCGAGAGATACAGATGATATCCACAGCCGTTTTCTACTCGCCAGTCATAGTAACTCTTCTGTGGCACGCCGTACTGCTCAAGGATACTCATGATCGTGCCTCCGTGCACCACCATCGCCACGTTGCGGTAATGGCGGCGGATACACGTATCCACCATCTTGTCAAAGCCGGCGATGCAGCGGTCCTTGAACTGCTGCGGGCTCTCACCGCCCGGAAAGGCAAGCGTCGCCATGGAATCAATCCACTCCTGGTATTTCGGATTATCTTTTAATTCCTGATAATTTTTGTTCTCAAACTCACCAAAATTGCACTCTGCAAATTCCGGGATTTTGACCTGTTTGGCGTACGGATACAGAATGTCTGCCGTTTCCAGACACCGTTTCAGCGGGCTGACGAACAGAAGCTCAACAGTATCCATCGTCCGCTGTTCCAGCTCTTTTTCCCTTCCTCACACAGTGTTCATCCGTCACGCCGATATACCGTCCTAATGTATTGCCATAGGTTTTTCCATGGCGGATCATTGCAATTTTAATCATGTTTTTCCTCACCTTTCAGCAGGATTCCGATTCCGCACACCACACGGGTTACCGAATCAGCCTTTGCTGCCAGCTCCGTACAGATGCGCCCCGTCTTTTCCCGCCATTTCCGGTCGAAGGGTTCGATCGGAACCACTCCGTAACCGAGTTCATTCGTAACAATGCAGATTTCCGGATTTTTCTGCAGCAGTCTTCCAGTTCCGCTTCCGGTGCAGTCCCGGTCTCCTCTTCCAGAAGGAGCCATCTGCGGACCAGTTCCTGAAAATCATATACGCCGGAACATGCCGACAGCTCCTCTTTCGAAACTGCTGCCCCATCGGCCCATCCTGTTTCTTTTCCGGTCATCTTTTTTGCAAAGTCAAGCTTTCCCTGAAAAGCCCCTCCAATTACTAATTTCATTTCCAGTTCTCCATTCCAAGAGAAAGTACCACAAGAGACAGGAGCTGTGCCAGCTCACAGAGCGAAAGGAAATAGCCTGCGAGATCTCCTGTAATTCCTCCAAAATGCTTACTGCTTTTCCATTTATAATAACAGAATACCAGTGCCGATACAACCAGTACATCCAGTGCCGCCCAGACGCAGAATGAAGCTGAGAGCACCGTCACGGCAAAAATCGTCACAACAAGCACCGCCGCCGTTCTTTTTTTCTCTGCGCTCATGCCAAACGCTGCCGCTGTTCCTTTCGGATTGGCATTTGGAAAAACGCGATCGAAAGACCGCTGAACGATCTCGAAACTGCGAAGCCAAATGCATACGCCGGAAAAATCTTCCAGACAAGTTCTCCGGCTGCGCCCGCGTACAGTACAAAATACAGACATCCCATAATAATCGCAAATGCTCCGGCGTGCGGGTCTTTTTAAGATTTCCAGTCGGCGCTGTTTTTCTCTCCAGGAACTTAACGCATCCATCGTATCCAGATAGCCGTCGAGGTGAATGCCGCCCGTCACCAGAACCGGAACTGCCGTCAGCACTGCAGCCCGCAGCATGCTTCCCGCGCCAATCTGCTGCAGCAGCCAGAAAAGCACCGCCGAAACTGCACCGACAGCCAGTCCGACCCACGGAAAGAAACACAACGCATATTTCATGTTCTCTTTTTCCCAGTCTGCCGGCGGCATCGGGATTTTCGAGTACATGGCAAACGCCACTTTAAAGTTATTCCATATCGTTTTCATCTTATTCTTTTTTTATTCTGACGGGAATCCCATACACAACCTCGGTCACACAGTCCGCCATCTCTGCCAGACGTACATTAATGTTTCCCAGGATCCGCTGGTATTCCATCGTCTCCTCCTCATATCGGTATCCGTCCGAAAAAATTTCATTCGTCACCAGAACCAGATTCCGCGCCTGATGGGCCAGACGGGAAACGCCCGCAAGAATTTCCTCCTCCGCCCGCGCTTTTCCCGCCCCGGATGGATCAAATATTTCATTTGCCGTGAGATTCGACATACATTCGAGCAGCACATCGCTTCCCGGTTCCAGCTCCACTTCTTTTAAATTCGTATAACACTCAATCGTCGAAAACTTCTTTGCCGCGCGCATCTTCCGGTGGCGTGCAATACGCGCCTGCCCTTCCGCACCGAATGGCTGCATCGTTGCGATATAAACCCTCCGTGTTCCGCCAAAATCCAGAATACACTGCTCCGCATACGCCGATTTTCCGCTGCCGCTGCCGCCTGTAACCAGATGTATCATCGTTTCACCTGCCTTTTTTAAGTCAGCGGCACATACGTTTCGATCTGTGCCTCGTCAATGTCGCCATGCCGCGGTATACGGCATTTGCCTGATCCAGAATCGGGAAAAGCATGATGGCGCCCGTTCCCTCGCCCAGACACATATCGCAGTGCAGGAAGCTTCTTTTCCAAGCTCTGCAAGCAGCAGATGCGCCGCCGGCTCCTTCGATACGTGCGAAGCGATCATATAGTCCTTTGCAAACGGTGCAATCCGTGCAGCAAGAAGCGCTGCCACACAGGAAATAAAGCCGTCCATCACAACCGGAACGCCATGTGCAGCCCCTGCAAGAAAGACACCCGCCATGCCGGCAATGTCAAAACCGCCGACCTTTGCCAGCACATCGATGGGATCGGACGGATCCGGCTGATTGATGGCAATTGCTTTTTCAATCGCTGCAATTTTCCGCGCAAGACCTTCACTCGAAAGCCCGGCGCCCCGTCCCGTCAGTTCCGGAACCGGCTGATTCAGGAAAACGGCTGCCATTGCACTGCTCGTCGTCGTATTTCCAATGCCCATCTCACCGGTTGCCATCAGCTGATAGCCCGCCGCAATTTTTTCTTCCGCCACGCGATTCCTGTTTCAAGCGCACGAACGGCCTCTCCCCTTGTCATCGCCGGACCTTTTGCCATATTTTTTGTTCCATACGCAACTTTATACCGCGGAACCTTCGTATCGCGCGCCATTCCGATATCAATCGGAAACAGATCCGCATGCGCGCCGCGGCAGAGAATGGCTGCTGTCGCCTTCTCCTGCAGAAAATTTTCCGCAACTGTCGCTGTCACTTCCTGACCGCTCTGCGTCACGTTTTCTTCCACAACGCCATTGTCCGCACAGAACGTCAGAAGTGCTCTTTTTTCAATCGAAATCTCCTCTTTTCCGGTGATTCCGGCAATCTGGATGAGCACGTCCTCCAGCTTTCCGAGGCTGTGGAGCGGCTTTGCAATGCCGTCCAGTGAGCCTTGGCACGATCCATCGCCTCTTTCGAAAGCGGATGGATCTGTTCGATTGTTTCCTGTAATGTCATCTTTTGTTCGCCCCTTCTTTCGATATGACGTCCGATCAGCTCTGTTTTTTCACCCAGTTCACAAAGAAAATATGGGAATCTTCCCGCGCTGTTCCGCTGGAAGTTGTCCATTTATAGGTGTATGTATATGTCACACATTTTTCTTTATCCATATTCAGATTTTTAAATGCTTTCGGAGTCATGAAATATAGATAATCAAAATCATCTCTCGTATCGCCAAAGCCCGGGATCACACGCTTTGTGCCGTTCTTCAGATATGCATCCATGATCGACCGGGATTCATCCACTGCACCGTAGGCTCCATTATTTTTCAGCTGATTGATAATCGAACTGCTCTGCTCCGCAATTCCCGTCAGATAGTTTGTCAGACTTCCGTTCCGCGCCGGTTCAAACTGCTGCTGTTTATAAATCGCGGTGCGGAGCGAAATATTCTGTGCCGCCATCCGGTTCCGGATGACCATCGCAACTGCCGTCATACCGGTTTTTCTCTGGACACCCGCCTCCGCACTGCAGATAGCCGCAAAGAAATCACGGTCACTCACAGACGGATCCGTGTAATACTGATGCTCCATCGTATAATATTTTCCGCTTACGCTGTCCTTTGCACGCACATACTGCTCGAGCCGAGAATGCACACTCCGTTTTCGTCAAAGCTGTAGTACCAGTTGCTGCTGTTCTTTTTCAGCAGAGCGTAATACGATTTTACCATCTTTCCGTCGCTTCCAAAGTAATACCAGCCCGTCTGCGGATCACCGCTTACCATCCGTTTCTGTGCATTGAGCCACTGGTTCTTTGCCATGCCTCCCCAGTCTTTAAAGTAATAGGAAGCGCCGTTGATAGTCCGCTCTCCCGTCACCATCACGCCGTTGGCATCGGCATAGTAACTGTTGTTTAAATGCGTAAAGAAGGTATTGCGGTACATCGCACCATTTTCCCGGAAGTAATACCACTGGTTCTCTTTCGAAAGCCAGCCCGTCACCATCTTTCCATCCGCATCGGCATAATACGTTTCACCGCCAAGCTGGAAAAAGGTACTACGGTACATGCCGCCCCAGCCCCGGAAATAATAATACGTACCATTGATTTTCTGCCAGCCGGTTACCATCTTTCCATCTGCATTCACACGATATGTATTGTTGTCATATTCAAAAAAGCGGTCAAAATACTGCTCTCCGGTTTCATCAAAATAGTAATATGTACTGCCCTGCTGCAGCCAGCCGACGGTCAGTTTTCCATCTGCAGCCGCATGGCAGACACTCGTTCCGTTTTTGATGAATGCATTCTGATACATGCCGCCCCAGTCCTTGAAATAGTACCAGTCACCGTCGATCTGTTTTTTTCCGACAGCCATCTTTCCGTTCTCATCGGCATAGTAAAGTGCACTTCCTGTCGGTGCTTTGAAAAAGGTGCTGCGGTACATGCCGCCCCAGCTTCGGAAATAATACCAGGTTCCATCCTGCAGCAGCCAGCCGGTCGTCATCTTCCATCCCGTATCAACATGATAAATCTTATTTTATAACGTCAGGAAAGGTGTTTCGTGCCATGCCGCCCCAGCTTCGGAAGTAATACCAGATCCCGTCAATCTGTTCGAACCCGGATGCCATTTTTCCATCCGCATCAACATAATACGTATTCTTGTCATACTCAAAAAAACGATTCCGGTACATCGCGCCTGATCATCAAAATAATAATACACATCATCGATCAGTTTCCAGCCGGTTGCCATTTTTCCGTCCGCATCAGAATAATACGGTACATTTTTCACGGTGTAAAAGGCATCCCGGTAAACACCGCCCCAGCTTTGGAAATAATACCAGGCTCCATCAAGTTTTTTCCAGCCGACCGCCATTTTTCCGTCATTATTCAGGTAGTAACGGTTCTTGTCGTACTCTCTCCAGGCTCCTTTGACAATGGTACCATCCGGATCCTTAAAATACCAGATCCCGTTCTCATTCACCCATGGGTAATAGCTTCCAGCCTGCACGGATACCGCCGTCTCTTCAGGCTTTCCGCTCTGTACTTCTGCCGCCGGAAGATCCGAGGCGGCATTTTCCGCTGTCGAATCCGGCGTCTCCGTTTCTGTCATCTCCGGCGTATTTTCGTCTGTGGTTTCCGCCTCCGATGTTTCTTCTGTTTCTTCCTGTGTAACAGCAGAAGCCTCATTTACCAGACTCTGCTCTGTGCCTGCTCCAAATACGTTCGCAGCACTGACAGCGGTTGTCACGCACTGCCGCCAGTACTCCCCTGATTACTTTATTTTTCATTATTTATTCTTCTCTCCCTGCAAAAACAGGCAAAGCCTGCTGTGTGCTCTGCCTGTTTTTAAATTCTGCTCCTGCTTTATCTTATTTCAAAAACGCCCGAACAGTCTCCGGCATCTGATCTACATCACACTCTGTCGTATGAAGCACCGGTGCAGTACGGATTTCTTCGATCGCACGCGGAATCTCGGTATTGGCAAGTGCAGACAGCTTGTCTACCTGCTCCAGTACCGGAAGGGTGTCATACTCCGGTGCAATCGCTGCAAGAACGCTGCTTGTAAATTTATACGGGCTTGCGGTAGATGCGATGACGGTCTTCGTTTCGTCATAGGTTTCCTCGCGGTATTTTCCGTATACAGCCGCTGCAACCGCGGTATGGGTATCAATCACATATCCGGTATCGCTGTACAGTTTTGCAATCGCGTCTGCTGTCTCCTGTTCGGATGCATAATTGCCGTAGAAGTCTGCCAGCTCTTTTTTCATCGCATCGGTGATCTCATATTTTCCGTCCTTTGCAAGATCCTGCATCAGCTCGCGGTCTGCTGCTTCGCTGTTTCCGGCGATGCGGTAGATCAGACGCTCCAGATTGCTCGAGATCAGGATATCCATGGACGGTGATGTTGTCAGAATAAAGTCTCTGTTTCTGTCGTAAACGCCGGTGCGGAAGAAGTCAAACAGAACTTTGTTCTCATTGGAAGCGCAGATCAGTTTTGCGATCGGCAGTCCCATCTGTTTTGCATAGAATGCTGCGAGAATATTTCCGAAGTTTCCGGTCGGAACGGTTACATTGATCTTTTCTCCGTCTGCAATCTCTCCGTTTTTCACCAGGTTTGCGTAAGCATATACGTAGTAGACGACCTGCGGAACGAGTCTTCCGATGTTGATCGAGTTTGCAGAGCTGAACTGGAAGCCTTTATCTGCCAGCTCTTTTCCAAGCTCTTTATCGTTAAACATTTTCTTCACGCCGGTCTGTGCGTCGTCGAAGTTTCCGTGGATGGCTACAACGTAGGTGTTCTTGCCTTCTGTGTTACCATCTGTTTTCCTGAATCGGGCTTACGCCGTTCTTCGGGTAAAATACAATAATTCTGGTGCCCGGCACATCTGCAAAGCCTGCCATTGCTGCTTTTCCGGTATCTCCCGATGTAGCAGTTAAGATGACGATCTCATTTTTCACGCCGTTTTTCTTTGCGGCGGTCGTCATCAGATGCGGCAGAATGGAAAGTGCCATGTCCTTGAACGCGATCGTTGCGCCGTGGAACAGCTCCAGATAGTAAACACCGTCTGCTTTTGTCAGCGGTGCAATTTCCTCTGTGTCAAATTTTGCATCGTATGCGTTTGCAATACAGTTTTTCAGTTCATCTTCTGTAAAGTCGGTAAGAAAACGGCTCATTACCTCGTATGCCACTTCTTGATAGCTCATAGCCGCAAGTTTTTCCATGGGAACATCCAGTGCTGGAATGGAGGTCGGTACAAATAATCCGCCGTCGTCGGACAGACCCTTTAAGATTGCCTGGGATGCAGTTACGGTTTCTCCATTGCCTCTGGTACTTTTGTATAATACTTCCATGCTCTTTCTCTCCTTCACTTTGACTCCCGGCAGAGCCTCTCTAACTCCCGGCCGGATACGTTTCAGATTAGTTTTACCTGTACGCTTCCTCTTATTATAATGGATGAAGTATGAAAAAACAACAAAAATATACAAAAAATGACTGTGCACAAAAATGCACAGCCATTTTCCACCATTCTGCCAAAATATTTTTTGTCAGAATGTATGATTTAATTTTCGTCGGACTCCTCCGTTTTTGCTTCGCCGTCTTCTAACGCCGGAGCTTCCCTTTCTGTCTCCTCGAGTGCGAGTGCCTCTTCCTCTTTTTCCGCATTCTCTGCGATTTTATCTTCCGCCCAGGTCACAAACGCTGCCGCGTCTCCGATTTCAAAGCGTTTCTTATCGAGAAAGGTGCTTCTGCCTCCGATGGTGATGCGGATAAAGTTGTCAAACTCCGTCACCTTTGTCAGCTCTTCGAGCGGAATATCAGTGCTTCTGCCCTCTTTTTCGTATGTCATTGTGAGCACCTGCTCAGTAAAACGAAGGGTACGTTCTCCAAGGAGTCCTCTCTTTTTGCATTTTTTCATCTGTGAACGTGCCATCAGATTCGGCAGAAACGTACACAGAAGTGCCATCAGAATGGAGATTCCAAGATTGAAGAAGTCTCCCGGCATGATAAATCCCCGCGCTGCTGCACCGTAGATCATAAAAGCGATCGCAGCCACAACAGCAATCCCTGTAATGATCCGCAGTACCAGACGTACTTTTTTATCTCGGTGCCGTAAATCTCCACAAACATTCCTTTGGTGTATTCAATTTTGTTTTTAAACAGCATATGCTCTCTCTTTTCTTATCGGTTGTTGATTGCAGTTACCAGCGCGTCGATGGAAGCACGGATGATATCCGGATCTACGCCTGCGCCCCAGGAAGGATTCCGTCCGGCTTTTTGATGCGACGTAGGCAATTGCCTGTGCACTTGAGCTCTGCTCCAGCGCGTGCTCCGTATAGCTGACCAGATCATACTGCAGATTGTACTGCTGTTTCAGCGCGTTGCTGACAGCATTCAGACGGCCGTTTCCTTCTGCATATGCAGTTGCATACTCACCGCCCTCGTAATTGGAGGTAACCTGTGCTTCAATTCTGCCTCATCGAGCTGTTTAAAGTGAACGCCGTTGATGTTGTACGGTGTCGTTACGTTCTCGAAGGTATCTTTAAAGAGTTCAAAGATCTCATCCGGACGCAGCTCTTTATGCAGATGATCGGAAACGGATTTTGCGGTATAGCTCATAGCCTCGCGCATCTTCGCCGGCAGATTCAGGCCGTATTTCGTCTCCAGAATATAGCCGACACCGCCCTTTCCAGACTGGCTGTTGATGCGGATGACGTCTGCATCGTAGTTTCTTCCGATATCGGTCGGATCGATCGGCAGATACGGAACGGTCCAGGTATCCGGTGCTTTCTCCTCGATCCAGTGCATGCCTTTTGCGATCGCATCCTGATGGGAACCGGAGAAGGCTGCAAATACGAGAGATCCGCAGTACGGGCTTCTCGGGTTGATGCTCATACCGGTGAAGGATTCAAATGCATGGCAGAGTTTCGGCATATCGGAGAAGTCAAGCTCCGGATCGACGCCCTGCATGTACATGTTCATGCCGACCGTGATAATATCCACGTTTCCGGTTCTCTCGCCGTTTCCGAACAGCGTTCCCTCGATACGGTCTGCTCCGGCAAGGATACCCATCTCTGCATCGGAACGCCGCAGCCGCGGTCATTGTGCGGATGAAGGGAAAGAACGACATTATCGCGGTATTTCAGGTTTTTGCTCATGTATTCCACCTGGCTTGCATAAACGTGCGGCATGGAAAGCTCCACGGTGCTCGGCAGGTTGATGATGGCTTTGCGGTCTGCAGTCGGCTGCCATACGTCGAGAACGGCGTTGCACACCTCAAGCGCATATTCCGGCTCGGTTCCGGTAAAGCTCTCCGGGCTGTACTCGAAGCGGTATTTCTCGCCGGCCTCTTCTGTCAGCTCTTTTAAGAGCTTCGCTCCCTCAACGGCGATTTTCAGGATGTCTTCTTTCGACTTTTTTGAAGACCTGCTGACGCTGTGCATAAGAAGTGGAATTGTAAACGTGAACGATAGCATTCTTGCAGCCTTTAATGCCTTGAAGGTCTTGCGGATGATATGCTCTCTCGCCTGGGTCAAAACCTGAACGGTTACGTCTTCCGGGATCAGATCCTGCTCGATCAGGGTGCGGAGAAACTCATATTCGGTCTCGGATGCTGCCGGGAAGCCAACCTCGATCTCTTTGAAACCAACTTCCACAAGAAGTTTGAAGAACTCTACCTTCTGTTCCAGGCTCATCGGAATGACAAGCGCTGGTTTCCGTCACGCAAGTCAACGCTGCACCATACCGGTGCTTTCTCGATGCTGTCTTTTTTTGCCCAGTCCATGCACGGAACCGGCGGCATATAGTACTGTTTCTGATACTTCTTTACATTCATCATGATTTTCTCCTCTCAGAAAGTGAAATATAATTTATTCTGCCGACATAAATTCGGGATGAAAGCATAAAAAATCTCTCATCTTCTGTGTCGGCTTCTGACACAAGAGACGAAAGACTTGCTATCTTACGCGGTACCACTCCTGTTTTACAGAGATTTTCTCTGTACACTCTGCGGATACGGATGAAACATCTGCATATCCTGCCCCTCTAACGGTGGGTTTCCGTCTGCACCTACTCTTTTTATTCTAAATTTGGGAGCAGCGGCTCTGAGGTCAGTTCCACGGAATTCGTCTGCTGTTTCGCATCACCCAACAGCTTTCTGGATTCGGAAGCTCCATGTAGTATTCCTCTTCTTTGCCTTTTTCCTAACTTGGCTCTTATGTTACCATTTTTCTCCATCTCTGTCAAGCGCAAAACGCAGGATTCCGTAAAAATACACCCGCCGGAAAGGAGGCTCCGGCGAGTGCTCTAACGCATGATTTCGTTGTTTTATTTGTTGTACTCTTCTAGGTATTTCTGGTAATCCTCTACCTGTTTTCCGTGGTAGTGTTTTTCTACATGGCATTTATGCACGAATTTGAATCATCGCAAAAAGGGAGCCGGAAACGCCCCGGCAGACGGTTTTTCTTCTCGTCCGCCGGGGCGTCCCTAGCTTTCTTTCTTTGTTCACTTTTTCCTGTTTTTTCTATTTCTTTCTATCCCTGACGCTTGCACGAGGAACGGCGCACCACAACCTCCCCCGAAACGAGAATCCGTTCTTTCGGCGCTTCCGGGTGCTCCTCCCGCCATAAAAATTCATGCACCATACGGCGGCCAAGCCACTTCGTATCGACATGAACGGTTGAGAAGAACGGATACAGCATCCGGTCCTCATCATCATCAAATCCGTCAGTGCCACATCCTCCGGCACGCGCACGCCGATTTTCCGGAAGGATTCTGTCAATCTTTTGGCGATCATATCGTTGCCGCAGACAATCGCTTCCGGCAGTGTATCGTAGCTCGCCACAATCTTGTCAAAATTTTCCGGGTAATAAAAATGATCGCTCTCCATATTGGGGCGCACAAGCTCCTCCTCGAGCGGAATGCCCGCCTGTTCCATCGCTGCAAGGAAACCGACATACCGGTCATGCATCGACTCATACGTGCTGCTGTGCTCACTTAGGAAACCGATCCGCGTCATGCCCTGCCCGATCAGATGGGACGTCAGAAGACTCACCGGTTGCACACCGTCCACACGCACGATATCGCCCATCGGCCGCTGTTCGATACCGCAGTAATGGTCGAGCTGAAAAATGCGGTATCCCAGATTTACCAGTTTCTGCATATATTCCAGCGGCAGCATTTTAATGCAGAAGATCGCATCGATATTTTCATTCAGCCGAGCGGCAGAATGCCGTTCTCCTCCTCCCGCTCCGTCACGACCGCAACGCGCGTCTGACAGTTATTGAGCTCGCCTCCTCGGAGATGCCGCTCACGACACGGTCCCAATAAACAGCGGCATCCCGCGTACGCAGAACCATAATATTGTAATGCTTCTCCTGCGGTGCCCGAACTTCTTCCACATATACATTTTCGCCCAGATAGCCATTTCTTTTCGCCATCCGAAGAACTCTCTCCCGCGTCACCGGAGCTACCTTCGGATCATCCTTTAATGCCATGGCAACCGTATTCCGGGACAATCCCAGCTCCTTTGCCATACTCTGTATCGTTACTTTCCCCATAACTTCCTCCCTGTTTTTTCTGCGCAATTCATTTTTCTTCCGCACACGTCTTTGTCTGTAAGAAAAAAGTGCCGTAAAACGACACTCTTACCGATCGGGGCAACAGGATTTGAACCTGCGACCTCACGGCCCCCAGCCGTGCGCGCTACCAAGCTACGCCATACCCCGTAATCATGTTTTCATTATACCAGCGAACTTCTGAAAAATCAATGTTATTTTCCCTCTCCCGTTCCATTACATTCATTTCTTATTTCGTGTCATATTCTCTTTATTTTACTATATTGTCACTTTTTCTTTCTGAATATGTAATTTTTCGACGTTTTCCACGTATCATAAGTGAAAGGGGAAATCGTATGCCATACAAACTTTCACCTCTGGCATGCCCGTCTGCAAAGACTATGTAAAAACTGAATAAAAGGAGACATCGTAATGGAAACTGAAATTTACTTTCTACTACACTCTTTAGGAATTGGTGCAAAATACCGCGGATTTCGCTATCTCGCCTATGGTATCGCTTTATGCATGGAAGACGAAGATTATCTCCTTCGGGTCAGCAAAACGCTGTACCCAAAGATCGCGCAAACGTTTCAGGTATCGTCCTCATGCGTCGAACGAGACATCCGCACCGCTATTTCCGTCTGCTGGACCCGCGGAAACCGTGATCTGCTCTTTTCGCTTTCTGTGCATCCGGTTCTGACAAAACCGACCAATTCCGAATTTTTGATATTTTAAGTTCTTATATCAAATACTACCGTGCTTTTCCTGCCTGTCGTCAGGAGGCATAAAAAAAACGAATACAGAAAAGATAACACTTCCGCGCCCTATCATATTGGGGGATATGCATGGCGCGGAAGTGTTTTTTCTATGATAAAACGATAGAACGAAAAAAGGAGACTGCCCGCAAAGGCAGCCTCCCGATATGGATCATTTGACAGCAAACCGATTAGTTGTTGATCAGTTTGTCCTCGTTGCTCCAGCTGTACAGTTTTCTGACTTCTTCTCCGACTTTCTCTGACGGATGCTCTGCAGCTTTTCTTCTCATTGCACGGAAGTGAGCCTGTCCGCCTGCTGGGGACATATCCAGAAGGAAGTCTTTTGCGAAAGTACCATCCTGGATATCGGAAGGATCTTCTTCATGGTCTTCTTGGTTTCTTCTGTGATGATCTTCGGTCCGGTGATGTAATCGCCGTACTCGGCTGTGTTGGAGATGGAGTATCTCATTCCGGAGAATCCCGACTGATAGATCAGTCTACGATCAGTTTCATCTCATGGATGCACTCGAAGTATGCGTTTCTTGGGTCGTATCCAGCCTCGCACAGAGTCTCAAATCCAGCCTGCATCAGGCGCATACACCGCCGCAGAGAACTGCCTGCTCACCGAACAGGTCTGTTTCGGTCTCAGTTCTGAAGGTTGTCTCCAGAAGACCAGCTCTTGCTCCGCCGATTCCAAGGCCGTAAGCCAGTGCTCTGTCCAGAGCTTTTCCGGTGTAATCCTGCTCAACAGCAACCAGGCAAGGAGTTCCTTTGCCAGCCTGATACTCGCTTCTTACTGTGTGGCCAGGTGCTTTCGGAGCGATCATAGCTACATCTACGTTCTCGGAGGTACGATCTGTCCGAAGTGGATAGCGAAACCATGAGCGAACATCAGCATGTTGCCCTCTTCCAGGTTTGGCTCGATATCTTTTTTGTACATTGCAGCCTGTTTCTCATCGTTGATCAGGATCATGATGATATCAGCCTGTTTTGCAGCCTCAGCAGCGGTGTATACTTTGAATCCCTGTGCCTCTGCTTTTGCCCAGGATTTGCTGCCTTCATAAAGTCCAATAATAACATCACAGCCGGAATCTTTCAGGTTCAGTGCATGAGCATGTCCCTGGCTTCCGTAGCCGATAATTGCGATTTTTTTGCCTTCCAGTAAAGAGAGATTACAATCTTCCTGATAAAAAAGTCTTGCTGCCATTTTATTTTCCTCCATAATATATAGAATGTCTTGACCGGCGGCAGGTCGGCCAATTTATACAGCGAAAAGCATTTCTGCCTTTTGCTGTTTGTCAGGGAAATGAACTTTTCTATACAAAAATTTCATTCCTCCAGCAAACGTATGTAATGTGATCTGCGTTAATCGAGGTAACGCACATCGTGGGCTCCTCTGGAGAGTCCTGTCACTCCTGTTCTGGCCAGTTCCAGGATTTCGTATCCCTGTACCAGATTCAGGAACCCTTCGAGCTTTGACTGGTTTCCGGTCAGCTCTACAATCAGGCTTTCCTGTCCCACATCCACGATTCTTCCACGGAAGACATCGGAGATGGCGATGACATTGCGGCGTCATTTTCATTCACACGGATTTTGACCAGCATCAGCTCTCGTCTGACACTCTCGTCCGGCTTCAGCTCTTTGATATCCCGCACATCGACAAGTTTTGCCAGCTGTTTTTTGATCTGCTCCAGAATCATTTCATCACTGCAGTACAGAACAACAGTCATTCTTGTGTATCGCGGGTCTGCTGTCACACCGGCGGTGATCGTCTCGATATTGTATCCGCGTCGGCTGAAAAGACCAGCTACTCTGCTTAAAAGTCCCGGCGTATTATCCACCAGCAGGATAATGTTCTTTTCTGTTCCATAAACACCAACTTTCCTCCATCCGCAGGCGCCGCGATTTTCAGCAATTTCTTACAACTTCCAACGCCTTATCCAATATATTAGCAACTTATCCTCACTTTGTCAACAAAAATTTTACCAAATTATTCTTTTGAGCAAAAAATCTTTTGCCTCCTGTGGTTCCCATTTGCATACCTTCCGGTCATACGTAAGGATGCCGTTCGACTCCTCCTCGACATCGGTAAGCTGTGTGTAGACTGCTGCGGCAAGTCCCTGTTCTGTGAGTTCTCTTATCTTTCTGCCAGTGCATTCATCGCTTTCTGGTACTGTGTCTGGTTCTGGTACGTGCGGTAGCCGAACGATTTTTCGGAGTAGAGATGCTCCTGTACCGGATACGTATAGCCGCCGTATTCAGAAAAAGCAAACGCGCGCTCCTCCGGTTTACTTTAACGGACGAAAGTAATTGTGAAGGCTCTTGATGTCCCCCGCTCCCTGATCGTACCAGCCGCTCGCGTGGTCGATCTGCCGCGTCGGATCGAGAGCGCGCACCATTTCTGTCATCTCCCTGGCATCAAACTGTCCCCATCCCTCGTTGAACAGAACCCAGAGCGACACGCACGGTGCATTGTAAAGCTGATGAACCGTCTCGCGGCACTCCCGCTTCCACCACTCTCTTCCCGTTTTTGAGGTCCGCGAAAAGAGCGGATAACAGTTATCCCTGAATTCCGTTGTCACAAACGGCAGTACGGTCGGAAGGTACAAAAGGAACGTCTGGATCGACCGGCCGCCGCCGTTGATCATATCCTGCCACACCAGCATACCGATATGGTCGCAGTGGGAATACCATCTTGCGCACTCAACTTTCAGGTGTTTCCGGATCATATTGAAACCGAGGCGTTTGGCCGTCTTAATGTCATAAACCATCGCCTCATCGGACGGCGGCGTGTAGAAGCTTTCCGGCCAATAACCCTGGTCGAGGACACCGTTCTGGAAATACGGCTTTCCGTTTAAGAGAAGACGCGTGATTCCTTTCTCATCTTTTCCAATGCCGAATTTGCGCATGCCGAAATAACTCTCGATGCGGTCTTCTCCCGCTTCAATGGAAACCCCATAGAGATGCGGATGTTCCGGGCTCCAGCCTGCAAAATTACCGAGAATCAGCTCCGCCTCGTTTTCTCTCGTCTCCCGGACGCAGATCACCTTCGCATCCGGCGCTTCGCTCTCCCGCACCGTAATTTTTTTCGTCAGTCCCGCATCCGGTCCGTTGAGGAAAACCCGTACTTTTACGCTCGCCGTATCATATTCCGGCGTGATCACGATGCGTTCCAGATACGTCTCCGGCACCCATTCCATCCAGACGCTCTGCCAGATGCCGCTCTGCGCGGTGTAAAACATGCCGCCTGGGGTAAGGCTCTGCTTTCCGCGGCCCTTCCAGTCCGTGTCCGTCTCATCGCGCACCTTGACGGCAAGCTCGTTCTCTCCCGTTTTGAGATACGGCGTAAGATCCACTGAAAAGAAAGATACCCGCCGAGATGGCCTCCGGCACGCTTTCCGTTGCAGTAAATTACCGCATCCTGATCCACGGCGCCGAACTGCAGCAGCAGCCGTTTTCCGGCAGGAATTTTGGGAAGCTGAATCGTGCGGAAGTACCACAGATATTCTTTTGGAAGCAGCTGCCGCTTCACGCCGGACGCATCGCACTCCGGGGAAAACGGAACGAGAATTTTTCCGTCCCGCTGTTTTGGCATTTTCTGCGTTTCCGTGAACGCATACTCCCACCATCCGTTCAGATTTGTCCAGTTTTCCCGGCGCATCTGCGGACGCGGATATTCCGGAAACGGGAGCTCTTCTTCCGGATTTTTCCCAAATTCCGTAGAAAGGCGGAATTTTTTTCCTTCCTTTTTTCCAATCTGTAATGCTTTGACCGCATTTTTGAAGTCCATTCTTTTCCCTCTTTTTCTGATTTTTATGATTGATAAAAGCGTGCCCGGACAAAATCCCGGACACGCTTTTTGGTGTACTGAAAATCAAAGCGGATATTCGCAATCCGGTTAGATAAACGCCAGCGTTTTCATCAGATACAGCCAGAAACGGTTCCAGCGTAAAGGCACTGCCGCAACGTTGTGAGCATAACGGTGTTTGCCGTCAGACTTCCCCTCATGACCCAATATTTTTCGCCATGATAAAACTGCTCACCGTCGTTGCGGAACCCAGCATCACAAGGATTGCCACCAATTTTTCCTGACGGAAGCCAAGTATCACGGCGATCGGCAGAAAGGCAGCTGCAAGACCGACCAGCTTAATCGCAGCTGCAGCAATCGACGGCCGGATATTCTTTGCCGCGCTCTTTGCCTCAAACGACGCACCCATCGCAATCAGGCCGAGCGGCGTTGCAAGTACCGCAATATTCTGCACCGTTTTCTGCAGAATCACCGGCTTTGGAATGCGAAGCACCGACCAGAGAAGTCCTGCAGCGATCCCGAGGATAATCGGGTTTGTCACGATATTTTTCGCCGTCTTTTTCACAAAATCTGCCGTGATCTCCTCCCGTTCCGGACGGAATACTGCAAGAACGACAACCGCCATGATATTATACAGCGGCACACTGCTGATGATCATCAGCGGCGCCATGCCGGAATTTCCGTAGATATTCTGGATAAAGGCAATGCCAAGGATCGCCGCACTGCTCCGGTACGCCGCCTGGATAAATTCGCCTCTTGCACTTCTCTCTTTTAAGAGATGGGAAAGTCCCCATACCGCAAGAATTGAGAGCAGTGTTGCAAAGAAGCAGAACAGAACGAATTTGATATCCCACACAGCGGAGAAATCAGAATCCGACAGGTCCTGGAACAGCAGCACCGGGAGTGCGATTTTAAACACAAATTTGTTCATTTTGCTTGTGAACGATTCGTCCAGAATACCAACCTTTCGAAAGAAAAGTCCCAAAATCATTGTCAGGAAGATCGGCATCGTCGCGTTCAGGCTGAAGATCAGATTACTCATACCAGCGTTTTTCCTGCCAGTACATTTTTATAATCTTCGTAGTTCTCTTCGAGAAGCTTCGGCGTATTCAGACCGTAGGGACATTTCTTCATGCAGGCGCCGCAGTGGAGACAACCTTCGATTTTCTTCATCATCGCCTGGCCGCGCTCGGTGAGCTGGTTGGCGGACGGGGAACGGCGCAGAAGCAGGCTCATGCGCGCGCAGGTGTTAATCTCAATGCCTGCCGGACATGGCATACAGTAACCGCAGCCGCGGCAGAAGTTGCCCGGAGAGCTCTTTCTGGTCTTTCTCGATGATCGCCTTGATTCATCCGTCATGGCAGGCGGACAGGCAATGTAGCTTAAGAACTCGTCCAGCTCTTTTTCTCTCTGGACGCCCCAGATCGGAAGCACGTTGTCGTACTGGTCTTCAAAAGCATATGCAGCCGCGGAGTTTGTGATCAGCCCGCCCGAGAGCGCTTTCATTGCGATAAAGCCGATATTTTTCTCTTTGCATCCCTGTACCAGTGCTTTCTCACGGTCCGTTGCCAGATAGCAGAACGGGAACTGCAGCGTCTCGTAAAGACCGGACTCGATGATCTCCTCTGCCACGCTCATGCGGTGGTTCGTGATACCGATGTGGCGGATTTTTCCCTGTGCTTTTGCTTCCAGCATCGCCTCATACAGGCCGGTTCCATCTCCCGGCTTAGGACAGAAGGACGGATTGTGGAACTGATAGATATCGATGTAATCCGTCTTCAAAAGGGAAAGGCTTGTCTCCAGATCCTTCCAGAACCCCTCCACATCCTTTGCCATCGTCTTCGTAGAGATAAAGACCTTCTCACGCATTTTCTCAAACGCTGCGCCTAATTTTTCCTCGCTGTCGCTGTATGCACGCGCGGTATCAAAAAAGCGGATGCCTCCGTCATACGCTTTGCGCAGCAGATAAACAGCGTCTTCTTTCGTGACACGCTGTACCGGCAGCGCGCCGAAGCCGTTCTTGTTTACACAGATTCCTGTGCTTCCCAGTGTTACCATGGACATACTTATGTTCCTCCTTTTTCGCTTTCGTTGTTTCAACTCACAGTCGGTATTTCACGGAGTCTGACATGTCGAAAATAGTTCGACTGTGACTTGCCTCATGTCGGTGGAGAATACCGATTTCTCTCCGCCCGCCACTGCCGTTATGTTTCTTTTAGCAATTCATCCCACCGGTTCAGAAACGGGGAACTTCTTGTCTACTGGTGTTAAAATCCGTTATTTCTATAGTATCACACTTTCTGTCAGACGGCAAACGTGATTTAAAGAGGCAGGCACAAAGGGAAATACTTTCCTTTTATGTCTGCCTCTGAATATCATTTTTTATTTTACTTCTTTATAAAAGTTTACGCAGTCCGACGGATCATAATAGATTTTATTATCCGCAAGCAGCGTGGAAACACCGTTCTGTACTTCGATGATGCTGACCGCACAGTTGTACGGCACGCCGCCGTGCCAGAAGTCGTTCTTGTCTTCATAGACATTGCGCAGCAGCGCGCGCATGCAGCAGCCGTGGGTGGCGATCAGGATCGTCTTGTCCTGGAGCTCCGGTTTTGCAGTCAGCTCATGATAGAACGCTTCTGCCCGGTCGCAGACTCCTGGATCGTCTCTCCGTCTCCCGCCGGGCGGAAGTGGAACGGATCTCTGTAAAAATCGTCGAAGTGTTCAGACGGAATCTCAAAATTGTTTGCCCGGCATCCAAGCCCTTCCCAGGAGCCAAAGGAAAGCTCCATCAGGCGGTCGTCGGTCGTAAGCGGCACATTTCTGCCTGCAAGGACGAGCTCTGCCGTGTGCTTTGCGCGGCGCAGCGGACTGGAAATTCCAAGGTCAAACGGGATATTTTTCAGTCCTTCCGCCGTCACTTTCGCCAGACGGACACCGTTCTCATTCAGCTCGGTGTCCGACTGGCCTGCAGTCTGCCTTCTACATTCCACGCAGTTTCGCCGTGGCGTATGATATAAAGTTTCATAAAAATCAGCCTCTCAGTTCGATGTTGAACTCATTCTGCAGTTTCTTGCAGATCTTCTCGACAAATTTCTGTACTTTTTCGAAATCAAATGCCTCTTCCTTCGGTGCAAAGGTGACGGTAAACGCCATGCTCTTCTTTCCTTCCGGAATCTGGCCGCCCTCGTAAACATCGAACAGACGGATTTCTTTTACATATTTATTTGCCTCACGGATGCAGTTTTCTACATCGCCGCAGCTGATGTTTTTATCCATGACAAATGCCAGGTCACGTTTCTCCTCCTGGAATTTGGAGAGCGGCTGGAAGGTGCGTTTCTTGCCATACCATCTGGAGAGCTCTTTTAAGTCAAGTTCCATGATATAAGCGGAAGTACGCATGCTCAGCTCGTTCTGGATATCGTATGCTGCTTTTCCGAAGTATCCGATTTCTGTGCCCTCGCAGAGTACTTTCACTGCCTGATACGGATGCAGGAAGGATTTCTGAACCGGCTCGTAGGTGAACTCAATGTCCATGCTCTCGGCGATGGTGTTGGCGATGCCCTTCATAGTGAAGAAGCTCTCGTTGTTTCCGAAGGTTCCGACGCAGAGAACTTTTCTCTCATCCGGGTAGGATGTCAGTGGCAGGGACTCCGGAATATAGATGCTTGCTACCTCGAACAGTCTTCCCTCAAGAGTACCCTGTTTCTCATTTCTGGAAATGGCATTCAGCATGGAAGCTGCCAGTGTGGTACGCATCAGGGACAGATCCTGGTTGATCGGTTGATGATCTCGATGGCATTTCTCTCTTTTGCATCTGCAGGCAGTTTCAAAAGATCCAGATCTGCAGGAGAGAAGAAGGAGTAATGCATGCACTCGTAGATACCCATGGTGCATAAGGTATTCTTCAGTGCCAGCTCGCCTTTCTGCTCTTCATTGTAGCCGCCCATCGTTACCTGTGCAGCGGAAAGGAAGGTATCTGTTACGTGGTCGTAGCCGTACATACGGATGACTTCCTCTGCCACATCCGGGTAACGCTCTACATCGTTTTCGCCCTCCGGCAGCATATCCTCACGGTAAGCCGGTACCTGAATGGTCAGCTCGTCGCCGTTGATTTCCGGTGCAAAGTTCAGGTTTTTCATAATGCGGAGAATCTCTGCTTCCGGAACTTCGATACCGAGTACGCCGTTTACTTTGCTGACACTGACGGTCATCGGAGTCGGATCGATGGAGTTTCCGGTGTTCACATCGAAATGGGTACGGGAAACTTTACCGCAGCCAAGCTCTTCCATCAGATGCAGCGCACGTTTCATACCAAGTACGGTTGAATACTCGTCCACGCCTTTCTCATATCTTGCACTGGCATCCGTCGCTTTTCCAAGCGCACGGGCTGTCTTTCTGACGTTGTCGCGTGCGAATTTTGCGGACTCAAACATAACAGCCTCTGTCGTGTCGCGGATCTCGGAGTTTAAGCCTCCCATGACACCGGCAAGTGCAACCGGTTTTACGCCGTCGCAGATCACGAGGTTGTTCTCATTCATTGTGTATTCCTGCTCATCGAGGGTCACAATCTTTTCATTTTCTTTTGCTCTTCTGACACAGATTTCATTGCCTTCCAGATAAGAGCAGTCAAAAGCATGCATCGGCTGGCCGATCTCTTTTAAGACGTAGTTTGTGATATCAACACGTTGGAGATCGCGGACATGCCGACGAGTGCCAGACGGCGTTTCATCCATGCCGGGGACTCTCCGATTTTTACGTCATATACGTAATGAGCGCTGTAACGCGGGCAGAGTTCCGGAGCTTCCACGCGGACAGAGAAGCCTTCTTTTTCCACATCCGTCTCGGTGTAATCGGTTGCCGGCATTTTAAAGGTTTTTCCAGCATCGCCGATACTTCTCTTGCGATACCGAGGATACTCTGGCAGTCCGGTCTGTTTGCAGTCAGGGAGATATCAAAGATCCAGTCGTCAAGACTGTCAGCTCTTTGCATCTGCGCCAAGCTCGGCATCTTCCGGCAGAACAAGCAGTCCGTTGTAGCCTGCGCCCGGGTACAGATCCTCGGTAAGGCCGAGCTCCACGCCGGAGCAGAGCATTCCGCAGGACTCATATCCTCTTAATTTTCCTTTTTTGATGGTCATAACACCCTCGATGGTCTTATGATCTTTTGCTGTTGCATAAACAGAAGCGCCAGGAAGGGCAACCGGGAATTTTCCGCCGGTGTGCACGTTGTCTGCGCCGCAGCAGATCTGCATGGTGCCGTGTTCTCCTGCATTTACCTGGCACACATGAAGATGGGTCTCCGGGATCGGCTCGCAGCCCTCCACCAGACCGACAACAACATTGCTGATGTCTTTTCCCACCTGATAACGCTCTTCTACTTCAAAACCGCCGTCGAACAGTTTTTTCTCCAGTTCTTCCGGGGTAACATCGATATCTACATATTCTTTCAGCCAACTTAACGGTACTAACATATTAAACCTCCAAATTCAAACTGTTTCGTCTTTATTTCTCGTTAATCTGATTTAAAACCCGCAGATCGGAACCGAATAACAGTTTGATGTTGTTGATTCCGTATTTCAGCATGGCGATACGCTCCAGGCCGATGCCAAAAGCGAAGCCGCTGTACTCTTCTGAATCAATGCCGCAGTTCTCCAGCACGCGTTTGTTTACGATACCTGCTCCAAGGACCTCGATCCAGCCGGTTCCCTTGCAGAGGCTGCATCCTTTTCCGCCGCAGGCGAAGCAGCTGCAGTCTACCTCAACGGACGGCTCCGTGAACGGGAAGTAAGACGGACGAAGACGTGTTGTGGTTCCCTCGCCGTAGATCTTCTGTACGAGTACGTCGAGCATTCCTTTCAGGTCGCAGAGGGTGATGTTTTTGTCGACAACGAGTCCCTCCATCTGATGGAACATCGGAGAATGGGTTGCGTCGTCATCAGACCGAAAAACACGTCCCGGGGAAAGGATCTTGATCGGCGGCTTTTTGTTTTCCATGACATGAATCTGGCCTGCCGATGTCTGGGTACGAAGCAGGAATTCCGGGGAGAGATAGAAGGTATCCTGCATATCTCTTGCCGGGTGATCCTGTGGTGTATTCAGTGCAGTAAGTTGTAATAATCGGTCTCGATTTCTCTTCCCTCGTATACCTCAAAGCCCATACCTGCAAAGATGTCGATGAGCTGTTTGCGGATCAGGGTAACCGGATGAAGGTTTCCGATCGCTGTCTCTTCTGCCGGAAGGGTCAGGTCGATTTTCTCGGACTCATATTTCTTCTGCAGCTCGCGCTCTTTCATCTCCTCTTCCACTTTCTGGAAGCGGCCAAGCGCCCACTCTTTTAACTCATTGACGGATTTACCGTAGTTTGCGCGCTCTTCCGGGGCAATGTTTTTCATTTCTTTCATCAGCCCGCTTGATCTTACTTTTCTTTCCTTCCAGATACTCGCTCTTTAAATTCATACAGTTCTTTGGAGCTTTTCAGCTCTTCCAGTCCATTTTCAATCTTCTGTTTTAATTCAGACAGATGGCCGGTTAATACACTTTTTTCCTGCATTTGACTCTCCTACTTTCTTTTTCTTGCTTGTTTGATGGTAAATGTGAAAAAACAATCAGATACCCCGCTGCAAACAGCGGAGCATCTGATTTCGTGGCAGTCGCCAGATATCCATGCAAGCATGCTGCCTGGCTCGTTGCTCACGAAAAAAGACCCCGCCCCACAAAGGGACGAGATCTGAAATTTCGCGGTACCACCCTGATTTCTGCAGATACTTCCTGCAGACACTCATAACCGGTGCTGTAACGTACACCAAACGTCTGTCCCTACTTGCATTTCCAGTATCCTGCTATGCGTTCCGGACATCTGCTCCAATGCGAAATTTGAAATATTCCTGAACCTGAAGGAGCTTGCAGCCGATGACTCCCTCTCTCTGGCGGAAAAAATATTTCTCTGAACATCTTCACAGCATTTTTCCTGTTAGATTATTTATAAAACTATCATAAACAATGTTTATTGTACCGTCTTGACCCCTGGATGTCAAGCCATTATTTTCCCGCTTCTTTATTTGTCTCTTTATTTTCCATAAAATGCTCGATCGCCGCATTCTGCAGTTTCCGCAGTTTATCCTCAAAATACGCGTTGATCTCCGCGCCGATCAGAAGGATCCACATGCAGAAATACATCCAGATCATGATAAACACAATCATCGTCAGACTGCCGTACATATTGGACACCGCAAGCGCGATGTGAGGTACATGGAAAATGCAAGGGAAAAAATAGACCAGGCAAGGGATGAGATCAGTGCGCCCGGCACTGGCTCTTAAAGCTCGCTTCCGGTTCGGAATGCATTTATACAGCACCAGGAACAGAACCGCCAGCACGCCTGTCGTAATCAGGGTACGCATGCCCATGATAGAGGATGTCACGCGCGCCACCATCGGCAGATGTTCCGTCAGCTTATTCTGAATGCGGGTTCCGAAGACCAGAAGCACCAGACTGGTGAGGAATGCAGCGACAAATATTAAGGTATATGCCATGCCCCGCAGCCGGTTGATGATGTAATTACGTGTCTCTGTTACGTGATAAATGCTGTTCAGCCCATTTGTCAGCGCCGCAATGCCCTTTCCCGCCGACCACAGCGTTGTGATGATCGTAATCGGCATATAGGCAACGGACTGATAAAAGATCTCATTTACAATACCGCCCACGTAGCTCTGGAACTCCGTGGGCAGCATATTGATCAGAACGCTGTAAACATCGTCGCGTGTCAGCGGCGTATATTTTACAAGCGTAACAACCAGAAGAACAAACGGAATAAAGGAAAGAAGAATGAAATACGCGCTCTGCGCTGCATAAGCACCGACATGGTCCTCATTCAGGCGCTTCATAAAACCGCGGATTGTTTTTATCATCTGGCAAAACCGCCTTTTCTTTGTTTTCGTGAATCTATCCCATTCTTGCACATATATCGTACTTCAGGATAGCCTACAAAGCATATCATACTTTTCTTTCCTTCGCAAGGGATTTAATTCCATTTCCGGTAATACCATGCGTAACCGCGTGCCGGAACCGGAACGCCGCGCAGAACACGTTTCTCGCCGGTAAACAGATCCTTCCAGATGAACTCACCCATATCGATCCAGGCCGTGCGGTCTTCATTGCTGAAGTTAAAGAGACCCGTTACCATCTCATTGCCGGATTTTCTGCAGACACAGAGAAGCGCCGTATCATACGTTTCCTCGGTCCAGACATCCGCCTCACCCTCAAACGGACGGTATTTGAATTTCAGCTCCTCCATCTTTTTCATCGAAGCAAAAATCTGATTCTGAACCGTTCCTTTTTTCTCCTTCTGGGGCTCCAGATCCCAGCGGAAGTGGCCGCGGTGCAGATAACGGCTGTCGGCTGCGCGGTCAGAATCTTCACTCTCTTTGTAGGAATAATCGTTGACCTGGCCGATCTCATCGCCGCTGTAGATAACCGGAATACCAGACTGGATGAAAAGGTATGCGTTCAGCATCTCAATTCTCTGGATCGCCTGTTCGGTCTCGCCTCATTCTGCTCAAAGCCTGCCGCCTCAAGTCCACACAGGGAAGCGGTTGTTCCGCAGAGACGCGCATCCTGCAGCACCGGATCGTCGTTATAGAGCTCTCCTCTTGCGTCGCTTCCCTCCACATAACCGCGGAAATAGTCATTCAGATATTTCTTATGCGGTGCCTCGGCGATGCCGAACTGTTTCAGCCATTCGTAATCGAGGCCCCAGCCGATATCATCGTGGCATCTCAGATAGTTCAGGAAGACATAGTCCTTCGGCAGTCTCGTCACAATATCCATCTGATGTTTCAGCAGGCGGGTATCCGCCGTTGCAACCGTGTGCCAGGTGGATGCCATCGTCGTTACGTTGTACAGCATATGGCATTCCGGTTTCTCGAGTGTTCCGAAGTACGGAACAACCTTTTCCGGCTCCATGACAACCTCGCCGAGCAGCAGAACGCCCGGGCAGACGATCTCGGTGATCATAGCATCATGCGGACAATGGTATGTACTGCGGCAGGTTACGGCAGGTGGTGCCGAGCTGTTTCCAGATGTATGGAACGGCATCAATGCGGACGATATCGATTCCCTGGTTGACGAGATAGAGCATATTGTTTACCATCTCGTTAAAGACAACCGGGTTCGCATAGTTCAGATCCCACTGGTATGGATAGAACGTCGTCATGACAAATTTATGGCAGTCCTCTCTCCAGGTAAAGTTGCCCGGTGCCGTTGTCGGGAATACCTGCGGACAGGTCTTTTCATATTCGGACGGAATATCGTAGTTGTCGAAGAAAAAGTAACGGTCCTGGTACTCTTTCTCACCGGCAAGTGCACGTTTTGCCCATTCATGATCCTCGGAAGTGTGGTTCATAACGAAATCCATACAAAGGCTCATGCCCTGGTCATGGCATTTTTCAGAGAGGGCAGCCAGATCTTCCATCGTTCCAAGGGACGGCTGTACCGTGCGGTAATCGGCAACCGCATAGCCGCCGTCGCTTTTTCCCTTCGGCGTTGCAAGGAACGGCATCAGATGCAGGTAGTTGACGTTGCACTCTTTTAAATAATCCAGTTTTTTTCTCAAGGCCGCTGATGTTATCTGCGAATGCGTCGATGTACAGCATCATACCGAGCATTTTCTGGCTCTTGTACCAGTCTTTCTGTTTTTCTCTTTTCCGATCCAGCGCTTTCCATTTTTTATTCCGCTCTTTGTACCACTGCTCCATGGCTGCACAGAGTTCCTCAAAGCGTCCCTGGCCGTTTGGATACAGCTCACAGTAGAGCCATTTCAGCTCGTCGTAGTGTTTTTCGAGTCTTCTCTGATATTCCACTGTCATGTTGTTTATTCTCCTTTATCTTATTCTTTATTTTGTCACATCATTCCGTTAACGGTAATTCTGTGTTACGTTTCTTCTCTTGCAGTATACC